>SAMEA3663015__coassemble_316_pt1 | contig 21232 bp, 17 predicted proteins | sample SAMEA3663015__metabat2_low_PE_023 | metagenome-assembled genome bin SAMEA3663015 (sample SAMEA3663015) | pig gut metagenome | biome: pig gut; feature: pig-associated habitat; material: faeces | place: France | collected 2012 | reverse complement strand
CGTTGTTCTCAAAAGCGAGTGCAAAGGTACGGCAAAAATCGATACGCTCCAAACAATTTGAAAGAAAAATGCTTTACTTTAACACTTATTTACAAATAAAAGGTATAAGACAAAACATTCTTTTGCCTTACACCTTATTATATAGTGTACTAAATCTCCTGCAGCATCTCATTCAAGGTAGGATGAATATGTACCATATCGTGAAGCTGCTTCAAGGTTGTATGCTTACACATGAGTGCACTTATTTCCTGAACGATGTCGGCGCTATGAGCTCCGTAGGCATGGCAACTGAGTATTTCTCCAGTGCCTGCATCAGCCACGAGTTTGATCATACCTTCTGCTTCAGCCATGGCAAGAGCACGGCCGTTGGTGCGATAGTTTTTCTTCCTCACCTCGATATCTACACCTTCCGCCTTCAGCTGGTCCTCTGTCTTACCGACGCAGGCAGCCTCTGGGTTAGTGAAAATGGCAGCAGGCATTACGTCAAGGTTAATGTCATCCTGTTCACCGATGATATGGTTTACCACATGGAGTCCCTGCATTGTAGCAGCATGGGCCAACATCATTCGTGCGTTGACATCACCTATGGCATAAACGCCAGGCACGTTAGTGAGCATATTATCATCGACAGTGATACCCTTTTCGCTCCACACTAAAGAAGTGTTTTCAAGTCCTAAACCATCAACATTAGGTTTACGTCCCACAGCCATAAGAACCTTGTCAGCCTCTACAGACTGCTCTTTGCCTTTCCGTTCAAAGGTTACGCTTCCGTCTGCAATCTTTTTCACAGCCGACTGCATGTAGAACTCCACGCCTTGTTTTTCGAGTGTCTTTCTCAAGCGCTTGGCTATATCGGCGTCTAATGCGGGGATGCACTCCTTAAGATATTCGACCACAGTGACCTGAGCACCGAGCTGGCTGAATATGGAAGCGAACTCCATGCCAATGACACCCGCGCCAACAATAACAAGACGTTTGGGAAACTCGGTGAGGCTGAGCAAAGAATCTGACGTGAGCAGAAGACTATCATCGAAGGCCTCCAAACGCAAAGTCTTGTGTGACGATCCTGTGGCTACGATGATAGTGTCGGCTGTGTAACGCTGACCTTCAGCCTCTACGGTATGGTCATCGACAAAAGACGCCTTGGCATTGACAAGGGTTATGCCAGGAGCGGCAAGCACTCCAGCGATAGCCTGACGCAACTGTTCGACGACAGCATCTTTTCTGGCAACGATATCAGCCAGGGAGAACTCAGGTTCCACGGCTTTTAGTCCGACCGAGGCAGCATTTCGCATCTCGCTTGCAGCCTCGGCAGAACGGGCCAATGTCTTTGTGGGTATGCAACCCACATTAAGGCATGTACCGCCCAAGTGGCCTTCTTCAAATATGGTCACTGTCTTGCCCTTTGATGCAGCATAGGCAGCAGTCCTGTATCCTCCAGGACCGCTACCGATGATGATTATGTCTGATTTCATGCTTCGATATCCTTATACTTTACGACGGGATGTTTTGCCGCAAGCACATCGTCAACACGTCCGATAGGAGTGTTGTGTGGCGCACTCTTCACCACATCGGGGTTATTGCGAGCCTCTTCAGCTATCTTGCGCATCACGGCTACAAAGCCGTCGATAGTGTCTTTACTCTCGTTTTCAGTAGGTTCTATCATCAACGACTCATGGAACAGCAGTGGGAAGTAGATGGTAGGAGCATGATATCCGTAGTCGAGCAGACGTTTTGCCACATCCATGGTGGTGACACCAGTCGATTTGTCGCGCAGTCCGTCGAACACGAACTCGTGCTTGCACAAGCCCTCAATAGGCAGCAAGTATTCGTCTTTCAGACATTCCTTAATGTAATTGGCATTAAGAGTTGCCAATGGTCCCACCATTTTCAGGTTTTCACGTCCAAGGGTCAGGATATATGCCAACGCACGCAGCAACACGCCGAAATTGCCATGATATCCTCCGACAGAGATGCCTCCGCCATCAGCATCGGCAAAATCGACAGGCTTGACATCTGCCACCGAACGAGCATTGGAAGCACCTGGCAAGAACTGCTCAAGTCCCTCACGCACGCCCACGGGACCTGCACCTGGTCCGCCGCCTCCATGAGGTGTAGAGAATGTCTTGTGAAGATTGATATGCATCACATCGAATCCCATATCACCTGGGCGTGAAGCCCCGAGCATAGGATTGAGGTTTGCCCCGTCATAATACATAAGGCCACCACAGTCGTGAACGAGTTGTGCTATCTCAGGTATCTCCTGTTCAAACATACCGAGAGTGTTCGGGTTTGTCATCATCATTGCCGCCACCGTATCATCGAGCAGGCCGCGCAAGTCGTTGACGTCAACATATCCCTGTGCCGTACTCTTCACTTCCACCACCTCCAGTCCGCAGACAGCGGCAGAGGCGGGATTAGTGCCATGGGCAGAGTCAGGGATGATGACTTTTACACGTTTCTTGTCACCACGACTCTCATGATAGGCACGGATTATCATCAGTCCTGTAAGTTCGCCGTGAGCGCCAGCAAAAGGATTAAGTGTGAAACGGCTTAGTCCGGAAATCTCGGAGAGACATTTCTGCAATCGTTCATACACCTCCAGCGCACCTTTCACTGTGTCAGCGGGCTGCATGGGATGCAAGGCTGTGAACTCCGGCATGTTGGCCACTTCCTCGTTGATTACAGGATTGTACTTCATGGTACAACTGCCCAAAGGATAGAATCCATTATTTACGCCGAAATTATTTTCACTATGATTGGTGTAATGACGCACCACTGTCATCTCGTCACACTCAGGCAGGGCAGCATCTTCCTTTCGGCAAACGCTATCTGGTATATTGTAATTTCCAAAACGATTTTTAGGAAGAGAATATCCACGTCGGCCTTCTTTGGAAAGCTCAAAAATCAGATTGCCATATAACTTATTGTTCATATCGTCACCTCCTTATATTAAACTAACCAACTTGTCTATTTCTTCCTTAGTACGCTTCTCGGTAACGGCAAACATGATGGTATCGTCAGCCACCTTTATTCCTCCGAAGAAGCCATTGTCGATGAATTTCTGCTGCAGCGCGTCAACATCTCCATTGAAGCGCACGCAAAACTCATTGAAGAAAGGTTTGTCGAATGCCATCTCAAACTTACCTGTAGCCACAAGTCTCTCTGCCATATAATGGGCTCCGGCATAAGAGAGGCGGGCAGCCTCTTTCAAGCCTTCCTTTCCCATGAGCGACATGTAGATTGTGACAAACAGCGCCATGAGGCTCTGGTTTGAACAGATGTTTGAAGTAGCCTTTTGGCGGCGTATATGCTGTTCTCGGGCTTGGAGTGTGAGCACAAACGCGCGTTGTCCGCGATTGTCCTTTGTCATGCCCACGATACGTCCCGGCAACTTGCGGATAAGTTTTTCTGTGCAGCACATATATCCTAACGAAGGGCCGCCGAATGTCATTGGTATGCCAAGACTCTGTCCGTCGCCCACTGCCACATCAGCTCCCCACTCTCCTGGGGTCTTGAGCACGGCGAGATCTGCTGGCACGCTATTTATCACGAGCAAAGCCTTGTTGGCATGTGCAGCGTCGGCAAAGCCTTCAAAATCCTCTATATTACCGTAGTAGTTTGGCTGCTGGACGATCATTCCGGCCACCCCACCCTGTGCTATCTTTGCAAAGTAATCGTCGCGGTCGGTGACTCCGTCAGCAGCTTTCACCATTTCTATTTCCACTCCATGGAAATGGGCATAGGTATTCACCACTTCGAGCGTCTTCGGATCGACAGTCTCAGAGACGAGCACCTTGTTAGCTTTCTTGCCGGCAGCCACACACATCATCATAGCCTCGGCCGTAGCAGTGGAGCCGTCGTACATCGAGGCGTTTGAAATGTCCATGCCCGTGAGTTCGGTCATCATCGACTGAAATTCGAAGATATAGTGTAGCGTTCCTTGCGAGATCTCAGCCTGGTAAGGAGTGTAGGACGTGAGGAATTCCGAGCGTTGGATGATACTTGGTATAGCCGAAGGTGTATAATGGTCGTAAGTACCTGCACCTGCAAAGCAAACAAGTTGTTTGTTGTCCTTTCCAAGGGCGTCGAACAACTGGCGTATCTCCAGTTCGCTCATCGCCTCAGGCAAGTCATAGTCGCCCTTAAAGCGTATGCTTTCGGGCACTTCAGCATAAAGCTCTTCCAAAGAAGAGACGCCGGCCTTTGCCAGCATCTCCTTGAGGTCTTCTTCTGTATGCGGGAAAAACTTGTAAGTCATTCTCTTTAGCGTTTGATAAGAAAAAGTGGAGAAAAGAAGAGGGATTAATGCTCCTCTTCACAATGCTTCTCGTAGGCAGCGGCATCCATAAGGTTGTCGAGCTCAGTCTTGTCTGAGAGTTCAACCTTGATGATCCAGTTTTCGAAAGCGTCCTTGTTGATGAGTTCTGGCTCGTCCTCAAGAGCCTCGTTAACCTCAACGACAGTGCCGCTGACAGGAGAGATGAGGTCGCTTGCAGCCTTTACACTCTCCACTGCGCCGAAATCTTCGCCAGCCTCTACCTCATCGTCAACATCGGGCATATCTACATAAACCACGTTACCCAGAGCGTGCTGTGCATAGTCTGTGATACCTACATAGCCGAAGTCGCCTTCAACCTTAACATACTCGTGTGACTCTGAATAATAGAGTCCTTCAATTACTTTTGCCATATTATCTGATATTTTAAGGATTATATTATTATTGTTACTTATTTCTTGTAATGCTTGTCGTAGAACTTCTTCTTCACCACGACACCCGGGAATGTCTTCTTTCTGATTTGCACTTCCAGTGGGGTGCCGAGTTTGTTGAATGGCACATTGACCAAAGCCATACATACGCTCTTGTCGGTTGAGATGGTGTGATAGCCTGTGGTTACCTCACCTATCACCTCTCCGTCTTTCAGCACCGCATATCCATGACGTGGTATAGCCTTGCCTTCGAGTTCGATACCTACGAGGCGTCGTGCCACACCGTTTTCCTTTTGGTCAACCAGCGCCTCGCGTCCGATAAACTCAGGTTTGTCGAGTTTACAGAACATGCTTAGTCCTGCCATGACAGGAGAGATGTCGGCAGACAATTCGTCTCCATAGAGGGGCAGTCCCACCTCGAAGCGCAGAGTGTCGCGGCATCCGAGTCCACAAGGCTTGCAACGTCCGCATGCCATCAGCTTATCCCAACACTCGCGGATGAAGTCATGAGAACCATAGATCTCAAATCCGTCTTCGCCCGTATATCCTGTACGGCTGACGATAACATCGCCGATGGTCTTTACGGTGTAGAACACGAGTTCGTTACATTCGAGTCCGAGGACCTCTTCTACCACCTTTTCCGATGACGGCCCCTGCACGGCTATCTGTCCGTAGAAGTCAGAGCGGTTTTCCATTTCTATGTCATATCCCTTGGCATGCTCCTGCATCCACGCCCAGTCCTTGTCAATATTGGCAGCGTTGATGACAATAAAGAAGTCGTTGTCGGCCATCTTATAGACGAGGAGGTCGTCAACAGTTCCTCCGTTTTCATAGCACATCATGCCATAGAGGATCTTACCGTTTTCCAGGCCCCGTACGTCGTTGGTAAAGATATGATTGACATAAGCCTCTGCATCCTTTCCCTTTACGGTCACCTCGCCCATGTGAGACACATCAAACACGCCGCAGTCGGTTCTTACTGCCTGGTGCTCGTCGATGATTGTAGAATACTGGATAGGCATGTCAAAGCCACCGAAGGGGCTTATCAAGGCTCCGAGAGCCACATGTTTGTCATAAAGACAGGTTCTTTTATTTTCTTCCATTGCAATATTTTTTAGGTCTTCTATTTAATATTTATATATAAGGTGTAAATCACTTGCGAAGTAAGAGATTTACGAAATCTTCTTTTTTCAAGTTGAGGATTGTCGTTTCGAGATTGTCGGGTAATGCCTCCAAGATATCCCTTTCAGACAGCTTCACACCTTTTAGAGGTTTGACTATGGCGGCATCGACATCTCCCACTATAAAATAGTCGCCGAGCATTGTCAGTCCTTTTATCACACCATTTTTCACCTCTATCCTCACTTCAAATTCTCCCACTCCCTCTATTCTTCCTTTTCGTACAACAGTGTATTTAGGATTATTGCCATAGACAAACTCGTCGGTGAGATATTCTTTTTCTATTTCCTCGATGGCCCGTATGTAGTCGCTCGTCAGGGTTATTTCACCCTTGCACAGGTTCTCCCTTACAAAGGTCTTAAACTGCTCTATGTCGATCTGGACAAAGTCCTTGAGCAGGGCTATCCGCTGCCGCACGCTTTCCACGCCCTTTGAGATGAGCTTCTCGTCGTTGGGTGTGATGGCGCCTACCATGTTCACCATATTGGTGTCATAAAGCATAGTGCCATGCACGATGCTTCTGCCAGGGATATGATAGAACGCGTTGCCCGACACCTTCCGGTCGCCTATCATTATGTCGTTTCGTCCGCTTGCCTTTGCATCCACCCCTAACTTCTGCAACACCAGCACCACCATATTGATATATCTATTGAACGTGAAGCCGACAGCCTCGTCTTTTGTTATGTAAGAGAACATGATATTGCTCATGTCAGCATACACGCATCCGCCGCCGCTCTTTCTACGATAGGTTTTTATTCCATGCAGCCGACAGAAATCAAGATTCACCTCGTTTTCAATGAGTTGGTTACGTCCAAATATTACGCTTGGTTCCACCTGCCACATGAAGAAGGCGTCATATTCGTCGATATGCCTTGCCACATATTCCTCCATGGCGAGATAGAAAGAGAGGCGTCTGACCTTATTGTCTGGTAATGCTATATATTTCATCTTTTATTCACAAATAGTATTCGTGAGATTTTCGTTGCAAAAATATGAATAAAAAATGTATTTTCAAAACATTTGATTGAAAAATATGTTAACACATTTGCTAATATTTCATATTGATAGTTATTTGCCATTTAAACCATATAAAGAATAGCTCAACGAGCTGACGACATAGAAAAACAAAAGCCTTCAAACGTTCACCCGATATTCGCGGGCACACGTCTGAAGGCTTAATAGGAGGTCCCGATATTATCGGGCAATCATCACCGTTGACTATTGGACATATGTCTCAAGAAACTTTATTGTTCCGCTCAACGTTATAGTATCGGCAGTTGCTGGCAGCAGCAGCGATTCGCCTTGACGGAAGCTCACCTCTGCACCGTCGCTGGTGGTGACAATAGCCTCGCCTTGCAATCCCACGAGGATGACAAAGCTGTCAAGGTCGGTATAGTCAATGAGCATCGGCTCGTCCAGGTCATACACTGTGGTATGGAAGAACGGACAATCCACGAGATCTACAGGTTCGTTCTTTTTCGGCATATAGTGAGTGCGATAGTCGTCATACACGGTATAGTCTATTGCCTCGGCTGCCTCCTTTGTATGGAGTTGACGATAGTTGCCTTCCTTGTCCTTGCGTTTGTAGTCGTAGATACGATAAGTGACATCGCTGGTCTGCTGGATCTCGGCGACAAACGCGCCTTTACAGATGGCGTGAATACGACCGGCAGGAATAAAGAAGCAGTCGTCGGCATGAATCTGATACTGCTCCAAGGCATCGACGATAGACCCGTCGTCCACCATCCCGGCGTATTCCTCGGGAGTGATGGCTTTTTTCAGTCCCACGCGCAAAGAAGCGCCAGGATCCGACTCCAAGGCGTACCACATCTCTGTCTTGCCCATGGTCTTTCCCTGCCTGTGTGCCGTCTCGTCATCAGGATGAACCTGAATGGAGAGATCCTGTCGGGCGTCGATAAACTTCACGAGCAGCGGAAATGCGTTTCCGAAGCGTTTGTAGTTTTCGTGTCCTACCATTTTTTCTTTCATCTCGGCGACGACATCGTTGAGGTTCCAGCCTTGGTATTCGCCTTCTGCCACTACCGATTCATTGTCTTTTACGCCAGATACTTCCCAGCTTTCCCCGACGTTGGCTTGCTTGTCGTCGATTTGCTTGAAAGATACGATTTTGTTTCCACCCCAAATAGTTGACTTCAAAAGAGGTCTGAATTTAAAGATTTGCATTGTAACACGTTTTTTAAATTATACACTATTGTTCACTATTTCGGGTTCATAGTTATGTAGTATTTCCTTTTTTCTCTATGTCAGTTGTCTTTCCAAAATGTCGGCGTGAAGATCACCAACACCGTCATTATCTCAAGACGTCCCATGAGCATCAAGAGCGAGCACATCCATTTCACCGATTCTGGCAACGACGACCATGACATCACGGGGCCGATGTCTGTTCCCAATGTCGGGCCCACATTGCTCACACAGCTCAACGAGATGGTTATCGCATTAGTATGATCGATGCCTATGGCTATCATCAGCGTGGCTACAAAAAGGCACATGAGGACAAACACGGCGAGATAGCTCATAAGCGACAGGATCTTGTCCTGTGGCACGTGTTGTCCGTTGACCTTCACTGGCAGTACCGCATTGGGGTGTAAGATATGCTTAAACTCGTTTCTTATCACCTTCAGCACCATAACACTTCGTATGCACTTAAAGCCTCCACTGGTACTGCCTGCACAAGCGCCCACAAACATACAGATGCCGAGTATCACCCAGGTGAGATGGGGCCATTGGCCGGCATCGTCATTAAACAAGCCTGTGGTGGTGATGAACGATACCACCTGGAACAGTGCGCAACGGAATGCCTCCTCAAGCATATATCCGTTCTTCACTATTAGAAGATACATAATCCATATCGTGGCTATCGACACTACGGCGAGATATAGTCTGAACTCAGAGTTGCTCAACAGAGCCATCAACTTTCCCTTGAACAGTGCTGTATAAAGCAACACAAAGTTTATGCCCGCCAAGAATTGAAACGATATACCTATATATTCTATCAACGGCGAATGGAAATGCAGGAGCGAGTCGTTGTGAGGCGCGAAACCTCCCGTGGCGGTCGTCGTCATCGAATAGTTGACACTGTCATACCAGCCCATTCCCGCGAGGGCAAAAGCCACAATACATGCCAAGGTGAGCACCGTATAGATGCTCCAGATCCATTTCGCGCTCGTTGACAGGCGGGGATGCAGCTTCGACTTTATCGGTCCCGTAGCCTCTGCGGCAAACACCTTCATGCTTCCTCCGACGATAGACGGGAGTATGGCTATGGTAAAGAACACTATTCCCAATCCGCCGATCCACTGTGTCATGGAGCGCCAGAAGAGTATGCCATGCGGCATGTGTTCCACATCGTCAAGTATCGAGGCTCCGGTAGTGGTAAATCCCGACATCGTCTCGAAATAGGCATCAGATATATTGGGGATGTAGCCGCCTATAAGATAAGGGAACATGCCAAACACACTGAATATTATCCACGTGGCAGTCACCACGATATATGCGTCACGACGACTGAGACGGTTGTCTGGATTTCGTCCAAGATACCTGAACACCAATCCTCCTGCAATGGTTATCAGCATCGACACGAGAAACGAGAACACGTCATCTTCAGCATAGTAGAATGCAGTGCCAAGACAGACGAGCATCATAAATGCCTCGATGAACAGCAGCTGGCCCAATATCTTTGACAACAACCTGTAGTTTACCATAGTGTCCTCGGCTTAAAATATTTCTCCACTTTCTTTATGTTTTGCTCATGGCAGAACACCATCACCGAGTCGCCGGCCTCTATCTGCGAGTTACCGTTGACCAACATTCCCACATTGTGTCGCACCAGTCCACCAATGGTGACTCCCGTAGGCAATCCGAGGTCTTTCACCTGCTTTCTTGTCACGGGCGACCCTTGTGCGGCGGTAAACTCAGCCACATCAGAGTCTGCCACCATGAGCGATCTCATGTTGCTCACATCGGCATCGAGCATGAGTTGGAAGATATGACTGGCAGCTATCGTCTTCTTGTTGATGATAGTACCGATGTCAAGGCCTTCCGCCATATCTACATAGTCGAGGTTTTCCACCATTGCCACGGTCTTTCTCACTCCCAACTTCTTTGCCGTGAGACAAGCGAGGATATTGGTCTCGGCATTCTCCGTAAGAGCCACAAACGCTTGCGTATTGCGTATGCCCTCCTCCATCAGCATGCCTATGTCGCGTCCGTCGCCGTGTATCACCATCGTGTCGGTGTCGCTGAGCAGTTCGTTCAGCCTGTCGCAACGGTTTTGGTCGCGTTCTATTATCTTCACGTTCATATAGTCGGGCGTGGTGAGCGCTGTTCTCACCGTGGTCTTGCTTCCGCCCATGATGATCACGTTTTTCACGTCAGCATAGTGTTCCTTTCCCGCCACCTTTCTTATATAAGGTATATACTCGCGGGTGGTCATGAAGTAGGCAAAGTCAAGATTACGCAGTTCGTCGTTACCACCGGGGATGATGGTATCGCCTCCTCGCTTTATGGCTACTATATGATATGGGTCGTCAGGTCCGCAGAGTTCTTTCAGCGGCTGGTTTAATATCTCGCATGTCTCGCGCAGCTTCACGCCGAGCATCACGAGTGCTCCTCCGTGCACGTCCCACCGCTGTCGCACCCAGCTCATCTTCAGTCCGTTGATAATGTCTTGTGCCGCAAGCACTTCGGGATATATCAGCGAGTCAATACCTAACTTTCTGAAGAAAGGCTTCAACTTGGTGTCAAGATACTCATAGTTGTCAATGCGTGCCACTGTCTTCTTTGCTCCAATGGCATGTGCCAATATGCAGGCATTCATGTTGCGGCTCTCGTCTGGAGTGACGGCAACAAAAAGGTCGGCCTCGTCGGTACCGGCCTCTTGCAGTGCCTTGATACTCGTTGGCGAACCTAACATAGTCATTATGTCATAGTCGGTGTCGAGACCTTCCAGACGACTGGGGTCGGCGTCCATCAGCGTACATTCCTGATGCTCTCTCGACAATAGTTTTGCCAGATGTGTGCCTACGGCTCCTGCTCCTGCTATGATAATCTTCATATCAATGTCTTTTTTATACCGTCTTTGTCAATACCTACGATACGCTGCAGTTCCTCCACCTTTCCGTGCTCTACAAAGTTGTCGGGAAGTCCGAGGCGGGTGATCCTTGGACTATAGCCATGGTCGCTCATCCATTCAAGTACGGCAGAACCGAATCCGCCATTCCGTGCCCCGTCTTCAAGCGTCACTATGTATTTATAGCGTGTGGCAATATCCTGTAGCAGACGCTCGTCAAGTGGCTTAACGAAGCGCATGTCATAGTGCGCAATGCTTCTACCAGGGTGTTCTGCCTCCACTTCCTTGATGGCATCGGCGGCATTATGTCCTATCGGGCCTAAAGAGAGCACCGCTACATCCGTTCCCTCTTTCAACACGCGTCCCGAGCCTACCCTTATTTCCTCCAGTGGGCATTTCCACTCTGTCAGATAGCCGTTGCCTCGCGGATATCGTATCACGAAAGGCCCCTTGCCGTCGAGTTGCGCTGTGTACATCATGCGCCTCAGCTCATGCTCATCGTAAGGCGAGCAGATCGTGAGGTTTGGCACGGCACGCAACGAGGGTATGTCAAAAGCTCCATGGTGTGTGGGTCCGTCCTCGCCCACCAAGCCGGCCCTGTCAAGACACAGCACCACAGGCAGGCGCAATATTGCCACGTCGTGTATCACATTGTCGTAAGAGCGTTGTGCGAAAGCGCTGTAGATATTACAGAAGGGGATCAGCCCCTCTTTGGCCATTCCGCCGGAGAAGGTGACGGCATGCCCCTCGGCAATACCTACATCAAACGTCCTCTCCGGTATTTCCTCCATCATGATGTTCATAGAGCATCCTGTAGGCATGGCTGGGGTCACTCCTACAATTCGCGGGTTCTGTTTGGCCAGCTCGAGTAGTGTCTCTCCGAAGACATCCTGGAATTTTGGGGGCATCCCCGTGGTATCGCCCACGATACGTTGGCCGGTATCCACGTCAAACTTGCCCGGTGCATGCCATATCGTCGCCGACTTCTCGGCGGGTCCGTATCCTTTTCCTTTTACGGTATGCAGATGCAACAACTTAGGTCCTTTCATGCCCTTTAGTTGTTTCAATATGCGTACAAGTTCTTTTACGTTATGCCCGTCAAACGGTCCGAAATACCTGATGTTCAGTCCCTCGAAGATGTTTTGCTGATGACTTATGGCTGACTTCAACGCATTGCTCAGTCTTATCAGTCCGTTCTTGCGGTCGTCTTCAAGATAACCCCTTGAGTGCAACCATCTCGTCACTTTGAATTTCAGCGCGTTGTACTTCTCGTTGGTGTTCAGTTCCACCAAATACTGTTTCATGCCTCCCACGCTCCTGTCTATCGACATGTTGTTGTCGTTCAGTATGATCAGCATGTCATTAGGATATTGCGACACGTTATTGAGGCCTTCAAAAGCCAATCCTCCGCTCATGGCGCCGTCACCGATGACAGCCACCACATGCCTGCCGCTGCTCTCGTTCTTCGCCGCCACAGCCATACCGAGGGCAGCAGATATTGAGTTGCTTGCATGTCCGCAAACGAAGGTATCGTATTCACTTTCCTTTGGCGACGGGAAAGGCATGACGCCGTGAAGCTTGCGGTTGGTATAGAAATTCTCACGTCTGCCCGTGAGAATCTTATGGCCATACGCCTGGTGTCCCACGTCCCACACTATCCTGTCCTCAGGCGTATCATATACATAATGCAGGGCGATAGTCAATTCCACCACACCGAGGCTTGACGCCAGATGCCCGGGATTAACAGACAACTCGTCCACGATGTCACGACGCAATTCGTCGCACACCTCTGGCAACTGTTCCTCGCTCATCTGTCGCAAGTCGGCAGGATATTTAATCTTACCCAAGAGGGTCATATCTTTTTGTTCCAATTTGGTTTCTTCTATTTTTTAGGCTGCAAAGTTAACCATTTTTTTGATATATTGCAAGAGAATTGTATATTTTTCATTACTTTATACAATATTCTTGCACATCATCAATCGTCAGGCAAATGAAACAACTAAATAAACTCCCCGTCGAGCTGTTCTTTCATCGACATCAGCTCGTCGCGAATCTCCATCAGTGTCTTTAGCACGTCGGCGGTCTTGTCAACGCCTTTTCTGTTGGCATTGATAATCTTTTTCGCAGCGGCAATCTTAAATCCACGCACTTTCACCAAGTTGTGGATAAGCCGTATCTGCTCTATGTCTTTCTCAGAATACTGACGAATTTTTGCCGCACCAGAAGTCTTTGGCTTAAGGGTCGGGAATTCTTGTTCCCAATAGCGCAAGGCACTCTCGTTCATGTCAAACATCTTGGCCACTTCGCTAATTGAATAGTATATCTTGAGGTTTTTGTCCAAATTTAGTACCATATTCGCCTATTTTTATCAATCTATTTGAAAATCGCTTGCAAATTTACGAAAAATAAAGTAACTTTGCAACAATTTTCTGAGAAAAAACAAAAATATACATAAAAAGACAATGATGACAGCTAACGAAATCCGCGATTCGTTCAAGAACTATTTCGAATCGAAAGGCCACACCATCGTTCCGTCGGCTCCTATGGTTATCAAGGACGACCCTACGCTGATGTTCACAAATGCTGGTATGAACCAGTGGAAAGACATTATCCTCGGCACACGTGACCCTGAGCCACGCCGACGTGCCGACTCACAGAAGTGCCTCCGCGTCAGCGGTAAGCACAACGACCTCGAAGAGGTGGGACACGACACTTATCATCACACCATGTTTGAGATGCTCGGAAACTGGAGCTTCGGCGATTATTTCAAAGAGGGTGCCATCGACATGGCATGGGAATATCTCGTCGATGTGCTCAAGCTCGACCCGAAAGACCTCTACGTGACAGTTTTCGAAGGCTCTAAGGAAGAGAACCTCGTACGCGACGACGAGGCTGCCTCCTACTGGGCTAAGCACGTGCCTGCCGACCATATCATCAACGGCAACAAGCACGACAACTTTTGGGAGATGGGCGACACAGGACCTTGCGGCCCCTGCTCTGAGATTCACCTCGACTCACGCACTGAGGAAGAAAAAGCTAAAGTGCCCGGTCGTGAACTCGTCAACAAAGACGACCCACAGGTCATCGAGATATGGAACATCGTGTTCATGCAGTTCAACCGCAAGGCCGACGGCTCTCTCGAACCGCTGTCGATGAACGTCATCGACACCGGCATGGGCTTCGAACGTCTCGTTCGCGCCATGCAGGGTAAGAACTCTAACTACGACACCGACATCTTCCAGCCAATAATAAAGGAGATATCACGCCTCTCAGGCAAGGAGTACGGCAAGGAGGAGGACATCGACGTCGCCATGCGTGTCATTGCCGACCACATGCGTGCCGTATCGTTCTCTATCGCCGACGGCCAGCTGCCAAGCAACGCCAAGGCGGGCTATGTCATCCGCCGCATCCTGCGCCGTGCCGTGCGTTACGCCTACACCTTCCTCGGACAGAAAGAGGCATTCATCTACAAGCTCTTGCCTGTATTCATCGGCGAGATGGGTGGCGCTTATCCCGAATTAGTGGCTCAGCGAGAACTCATCGGACGCGTGATGAAGGAAGAGGAAGACTCTTTCCTGCGCACTCTCGACAAGGGCATCAACCTGCTCAACGGTGCCATGGACGAGCTGAAGGCTCACGGCAAGACTCAGCTCGACGGCGAACAGGCCTTCCGCCTCTTCGACACCTACGGATTCCCTCTCGACCTTACTGAACTCATCTGCCGCGAAAACGGATATACCGTTGACGAGGCTGGCTTCGGCGTGGAGATGGAGAAGCAGAAGGCTCGTGCACGCAATGCCGCTGCAGTGGAAAATGGAGACTGGGAGGTGCTGAAGGAAGGCGAACAGAAGTTCCAGGGATATGACTATACCGAATACGAGTGCCACATCCTCAGATACAGAAAGGTGACACAGAAGAAGCAGACCTTCTACGAACTCGTTCTCGACAACACTCCTTTCTATGGCGAGATGGGTGGACAGGTGGGCGACTGCGGTGTGCTCGTAAACGAAAACGAGACCATCGAGATCATCGACACCAAGCGCGAGAACAACCAGAGCGTACACATCGTCAAGCAACTGCCTAAAGACCCCACGGCCGACTTCATGGCTTGCGTAGATATTGACAAGCGCAACGGCAGCGCTGCCAACCATACTGCCACACACCTTCTCGACTATGCCTTGAAACAGGTGCTGGGCGACCATGTGGAGCAGAAGGGTTCTTTCGTCAGCGCCGACACGCTCCGTTTCGACTTCTCTCACTTCCAGAAGGTGACCGACGAGGAACTGCGCCAGGTGGAGCGTCTCGTCAACTCCATGATACGCGAGGACCTGCCACGTGACGAACATCGCGACACTCCTATCGAGGAAGCTAAGAAACTCGGAGCCATCGCTCTCTTTGGCGAGAAATATGGCGACAAGGTACGCGTCATCCGCTTCGGTCCTTCATGCGAGTTCTGCGGTGGTATCCACGCACTATCGACAGGTCGCATCGGCATGTTCAAGATTGTCTCCGAGAGCAGTGTTGCAGCCGGCATCCGTCGTATCGAGGCCAAGACTGGCAAGGAGTGCGAAGAGATGATGTACAACCTGGAGGACGGCCTGAAGGCTATCCGCGCCATGTTTAACAATGCTAAAGACCTGCGTGGCGTGATAGAGAAGTATATCGAGGAACACGACTCTATGAAGAAAGACATCGAGCAGTTCCGTGCACAGAACGTGGAGCGCGCCAAGGAGTCGCTCATCGAGAAGGCACGCACCGTAAATGGTGTCACCGTCGTTTCGGCCATACTGCCCATGATGCCACAGGGCGTCAAGGACCTCGTGTTCAAGATCCGCCAGGCAGTGCCTGAGAACCTGCTCTGCGTCATCGGTTCTGTCGATGCTGGCAAGCCTATGTTGAGCGTGATGCTGAGCGACGACATGGTGAAAGACCATGGTCTGAACGCCGGACAGCTCGTTCGCGAGGCCGCAAAGCTCATCCAGGGCGGTGGCGGCGGTCAGCCACACTATGCTACAGCAGGCGGTAAGAACGCCGATGGCCTGAGTGCAGCCATCGACTGCGTCATAAGCAAGATTTAACTTACGACACAGACTATATAACCCTCGTGGATTTCCACATGGAAGTCCACCTCGTTTGCCGGCGGAAGGCTAAGGACGGTTTTTATATCGCGCCGAAGCCCTTCGCCGGTATATTTTAGCAGGGCTTCCTTCATGGTCCATAGCTTGGTAAACTCTATGGCAGGCTCTGCCGAGTTCATCACCCTTTCATACTCCTCGTCAGAGAGTGTATAACGCGCCACGCCGTCGTTATACCTCGTCGTCTCCTCCACATCGATGCCTACAGGCGCGTCGGCCACCACACACGCCACCGCCTTTCTGCAATGGCTCATATTGAAGTGTATGTCATGATGTCTGGCAATCCTCGGTTTGCCGCCTTCTTCATATTCAAACACCGGAGCGTCTTCTATGCCGTAAGTCTCCTTCAGGGCTTTACGCAACAGCAGATATGCCGCGATGCTCTGGCGCCGCGGTCCGTCGTGCTTGTATTTCTGCACCTGCTCTCGACGCTGTTCCGACAGTAGCGTCATCGCCTCGTCGAGGTCGAAGTCGTTTATGTTATCGTCAATGTATATTATCATATTTCCCTTCCTTTGGCCAATTCACGAGATATAGCTTTTCCGTGGCTCGAGTGAAAGCGGTATAGAGCCAGTGGAGATAATCGGGCGAGAGCATGTCGTCGGTCATGTAGCCTTGGTCAACATACACATGCGCCCACTGTCCGCCCTGTGCCTTATGGCAGGTCACGGCATAGGCATACTTCACCTGAAGGGCATTGAAATACGGGTCTTGTCTCAGTGCCTTATAGCGGTCGGCTTTGTATGGCAGGTGCTGGTAGTCGGCCATCACCTGCTGGAACAGCTGTTCGTTCTGCTCGCGCGTCAGCGATGGTGACTCTGACTGTAGCGAGTCGAGCATCGTGGTCACGGTCATCTCCAGTCCGTCGTAGTCGGGCAGCGAGAGTGTCAGGTCAGCGAAGTGGAATCCGTATAGCTCGCGCATGTTTCTCACCCTCATCACCCTTGCCCTGTCTCCATTGGCAATGAAAGGCAGCGGCAGCTTCAGCGTCTCTGCCCAGTAGTAGTTGTTTTTCACCACCATCAGCATGTCGCCTTGCGATATCAGCTCCTCACGTCCTAACACCATATTCCTTATACCATTATTATATATGTTGGCCCGTTTGTTACTACGCGTCACAACAATTGTGTCGTCGAGTCCCATCTCCGAATACGACGTGGCGAGCTGTTCTATCAGTTCGTCGCCGCGCAGGTTTACTATGTCGTCAAAACCGCCAAACCTCACCTTCGGCAGTTCCGCCATATCCTCACGTTCTATCATCAGCCTCACCTCAGTGGCATTATAGAGTATGCCTGAGTCATGACTTTGGCGCAGCACCTCGCTCAGCGTCGCCTCATACACATCCAGACCGTAGCCCTCAATCATCATTTTCTGCAAGGCGGGACTCTCGTCCTCGCCCACCGGCGGCAGCTGTGCCGTGTCGCCGATAAGCAGCATACGGCAGTTGCGTCCGGAATATACATACCGGACGAGATCATCGAGCAGACAGCCGCTGCCAAACGTTGAGTCGCCCATATTGGCTATCATCGACGCCTCGTCTATAATAAACAAGGTGTCGGTGGCAAGGTTTACGTTCAGCGTGAACGGCGACGCCATGTCGGTCATCGTCTTCTGGCGGTATATCTTCCGGTGGATGGTGAATGCTGCCTGTCCGGCATTCAGTGCAAACACCTTTGCCGCCCTTCCCGTGGGTGCCATAAGCACTATCTTCTGCTTCATCTCCCTCAGGGCTTTCACGATGGCTCCTGCCAGGGTGGTTTTTCCCGTTCCCGCCGAGCCACAAAGAATCATTGCCACACGCTCGTTCCTGTCGTGCATAAACTCCAGGAATCGGCGCATGGCAATGTCTTGTTCCGTCGTGGGCGCGTAGCCCATATACTTACAAATAGTGTCTTTATAGTAGTCAACTATCATTTCATCTCGTCTTTCACTACCTGCACGTTGTCGAGCGCCAGGCGGGCAGAGTTCTCGTCAATGTCGAGTCCTTTCTGTGAATATACTATTGTTGAGTTCGATATCTTTATGTCGTGTATGCAGTCGAGCCCCTCTACACCTTTTGCTTTTATGGCGGTTTTGGTTCCGCGACACACCACGCGTGTGATATCTATGTCGGTGAAGTCGGGCACCTTTTCGAGCTTCACGGCCTTCGTCTCTTTCTTCTCGTCGTGGCCAGCTGGACGGTCAACATAGTCACACTGGAACACGATGGCCTCATCCGTGATGTCGTTCATCACTATGTCTGAGATAAAGATGTCCTCTGTCTTGCCGCCACGTCCTATGCCGCTCTTAAATCTCAGTCCGGTATCCGTACCCGAGAACTGGCATTGGCGCACCACTATTCGTTTCATGCCCGTAATGCTCTCGCTTCCAATCACAAATCCTCCATGAGCATGAAACACGGTATTGTCTTGTATGAGTATATCCTCACATCCGTTTACCAAAGCTGTAGGTTTCATGTTACCGCTCTTCATACACAGACCATCGTCACCTGCATCCACTACTGAGTTCACAATGAGCACCTGGTGACAGTCGCTGATGTCGATGGCATCGCCGTTTTGGGCATTCCACGGGCAACGTACTGTCACACCGTCAATAATGACATTCCTTGAGTTGCATGGATGGACATGGAATCGGGGGGAATTCTGAAACGTGACGCCCTTGATGAGCACATTCTCACAGTCGGTGAGCCTCACAAGGTCTTGTCGCATCTTCTCTTGCTGTTCCGGGGTCTCGGCTATATTCGGATAACCGGCCTTCACGTCCCATGGGTACCACAACTGTCCGTTGCCACGCTCCACGCCTCCTATCTCCTTGAAGCGTTTCCATTCCACGTCGCTCACCTTACCGCGTTTCACGGGTCTCCACTGTGCTCCGTTACCATCCACAATGCCCTCTCCCGTGATGGCAATGTTCTTGCGCTTCGAGGCCTTGATGCCGGCATCGCAACGGCTCGACTTGCCGTCCTTATCCACGAAGAGGCTCTTGTCTGGCGAGAAGAGCACGATGGCATTGCGTGTGATATGCAGGTCGATATTGTCTTTCAGCTGTATAGGTCCTGTCAGCCATACACCTTGTGGCACCACAAGCCGTCCCCCACCCTTCTTGGTGAGAGCTGATATGGCCTTGCGGAATGCCTCTGTGTTTAGGGTCACGCCGTCGCCCACTCCTCCAAAGTCTGTCAGTGTGACTGTGTTTTCGGGTATGGCAACAGCCGTCACCTGTCTCAGCTCAACAGGCATGTCTTGATAGTATTTCTTGTAGTCTTCTGCCTTTGCCATAATTGCAAAAGCGATAATTGCAGTAGTAAGAATAAGTTTTTTCACAGATTTGGTTTTGGGTTATATGTGATGGTGTGGGGATTGGTTCCCCCACACCGTCTGTTATCGTTTATCCGTAGATGATCTTTCCGTTCTCGTCCTCATAAGGAGTGAGGTCCTTAGAATACTGGTTCATGGCACGGAGACTCATGCCCATCGACGAGAATCCACCATCGTGGAAGAGGTTCTGCATCGTCACCTTGCGGGTGAAGTCTGAGAACATCATCACGCAGTAGTTAGCGCAGTCCTCGGCCGAGGCATTGCCAAGTGGCGACATCTTGTTTGAGAAGTCCATGAGGTTCTCCATATCCTTGATGCCCTTGCCGGCTGTGGTTGGTGTCGGCGACTGCGAGATGGTATTGATACGTACGTTCTTCTCACGACCGTAGATATATCCGAAGCTACGTGCAATGCTCTCAAGCATGCTCTTTGCGTCAGCCATGTCGTTGTAACCGAAGAACGTGCGCTGTGAAGCCACGTATGTCAGAGCCACTACCGAACCATACTCGGCGATGGCATCCTGCTTCTTAGCCACCTGCAGCATCTTGTGGAACGAGATAGCTGAGATGTCGAGAGTCTTCTGAAGATAGTTGTAGTCGAGATCATCGTAAGTACGATGCTTACGCACGTTAGGACTCATGCCGATAGAATGGAGCACGAAGTCAATCTGTCCGCCAAGTTTCTCTACCGATTCGCTGAATACTTTCTCTAAATCCTCAACGCTTGTAGCGTCGGCTGGTATCACTGGTGCGTTGAGCTGCTTGCTCAATTCGTCCAACTCGCCCATGCGCAGAGCCATGGGAGTGTTGCTCAGGGTTATCTTTGCACCTTCTTCAACGGCCTTCACGGCCACCTTCCATGCGATAGAGTCTTCGTTCAATGCACCGAAGACGATACCGCGTTTTCCTGCTAATAAATTATGCGTCATAATACTATAAATGAATTATTCGGCTGCAAAATTACACATTTTTATCCACAATGTGCATTTCTATAAAGATATATTAACTTATTTCACACGTAAACCTTTACGTCCTCACCCCTCGTAGGGTCTTTACTTTATGTAAGACCGCCCGCCTATCACCGCCGCAATGGTCGCCGATGGCCGTCCTTTTTCTTTTCGTATATTCATGGAGTTATTACTCCTTCTTGCATTTTATCCATATAGATTCGCCATCCATTGACATCTTCAACTCTGATGTTGTTGATGTTACTGAAATAATCTCATACGAGGCATACAACTCTCCACCAACATAGGCATTCACAGTGTTGCCCTTGACTGACCATGTGCCACTTCCTGTGCCAAAATATCCAGAACCATAGTATGTACCATCTGACTTGAAGGAGGCATACGTTGTCTTGAATGGCCAGTCCATGTAGCTTCCAGACTGACTCGTTTTTACTTCGGTTACCTTCCATGTGCCAACAATGGCAGAGTTGTACTGATTGTCATCATCATCATCGCTGCATGAGACAAACGCGAGTGATGTTACCACAAGGGCAAGGAGAAAGAATAGATACTTTTTCATAATACTTTTTTTATTTTACAGTTGCTTTTATTACAGGCTTTCCAGCAGGATTCTTCTTATCCACTTCATATTGATTCGAATACTTTCCTGCGGGCAGGTCTGACAGAACGAACGCATTACATTTACGACCGGCAATGACTTTGTCAGTAGCCGCAGTATTAATCGCTGTGGCAATCAAACTTGCAAGTGCTCCAAAGCCGCCACCTCCAGAATTCACACTCGTGTCAACCGAGATTTCACCTTCCCTTTGATAAAGAGTTTGTCCAGTCTTTGTTG
>SAMEA3663015__coassemble_298_pt1 | contig 22147 bp, 16 predicted proteins | sample SAMEA3663015__metabat2_low_PE_023 | metagenome-assembled genome bin SAMEA3663015 (sample SAMEA3663015) | pig gut metagenome | biome: pig gut; feature: pig-associated habitat; material: faeces | place: France | collected 2012 | reverse complement strand
GCTTCATGCGATGGCTCAGTTTTACCTTGCGCAGTATGTCGAGCACTCGTTGCTTGCGCTCCTTCTTCTCCACACCGAGATATTTCAGTTGTAGTTCGATGTTCTCCTCCACTGTGAGTTCGTCGATGAGGTTGAACGACTGAAACACGAATCCTATGCGCCCCTTGCGATAAGCCGTGCGCTCGCGCTCCTTCAGATGTCCCACCTCCTCGTCGCCGAGCCAGTATTTGCCTTCAGTGGGACTGTCGAGCAGACCGAGGATATTCAGCAATGTCGATTTGCCACAACCAGATGGTCCCATGACGGCGACAAACTCGCCGTCGTTCACTTCGATGCTCACTCCATTGAGTGCCACCGTCTCCACTTCCTCCGTGCGGAAGATTCTTGTGATGTTTTCTGTCTTTATCATATTCTGTTGTCATGTTGTTTTCGTACTGCAAAATTACATCATTGCAGCCAAAGCACCAAGACTTTTCTTATGTGCAGACAACGATTGTATGAAAATCATACAGACTTCTGTGTGATAATCATACATTTCCATCAAAATATTTCGTCAAAACACGGGAAATGATTAATTTTGCACCAGATATGAAATACGGAACAATATTAATAGTGGATGACAACACGTCAATACTCACGGCATTGAAGATATGTCTCGCAGATGTGTTTGAAAAGATAATCACATTGGCTAATCCTGACGGACTGCTTGCAAAGTTACAGCAGGAGAGGGTGGATGTGATATTGCTCGACATGAACTTCACCATGGGGATGAACAACGGACAGGAAGGACTCACATGGCTTCGCACCATCCATCGCTTGCATGCCGACATACCGGTGGTGCTCGTCACCGCCTTTGCCGATGTGCAGCTCGCGGTGAAAGGACTGAAGGCCGGGGCTGCTGACTTCATCACCAAACCGTGGGACAACGACGAGCTTATCCGCACACTCAAGGATGCCATCGACAATAATAATAAGGTGGCAACACTCGAAAGTGTGGAAACTGAGCATGTACGGAAGGTGTTGGACAAATGTCACGGCAATGTCTCGCGTGCCGCTGAACTTCTCGGCATAACCCGCCAAACACTCTATTCAAAAATAAAAAAATGAATATGATTGTAATAACAGCATTGTTGATTGTCGTAGTATTAACTCTGGCAATATACCTCTTTTATCACCATCAGTGCCGCCTTCGCGAGATGGCATTCCTTATGGGTGAGGCAGTGCGCAACGGTGACTTCACCTTCCGTATGCCAAGAAAGCGGATGTTTTTTGGCGAGAGGGCGCTGCTAAAGACGCTTAACGATATGGAGAACAATATCGGCAGACTGACTGCTCAGAACGAGGTGGAGTCGTGGGAGAAACTCACCCGAGTGCTTACCCACGAGATAAACAACGCCACAACGCCTATACTCAGTATATGCCAGTCGTATCTTGCCTCGCCATCCATCAAGTCCTCGCCTTATCGAGAAGGCATCGAGGCTATTCATGATACCACATCTTCGCTCAACATTTTTGTGGATAGCTATCGCAAGATGACACAGATACAGAAACCAGACCCGGTGGAGCTCAACCTTCTCGACTTTGTGTCGGGCGTGGCCTGTATGTATCCCTCTGTTCAATGGCATATTGACATTTCTTCAGCACAAACGCTATTCATAGACACCAATCTTCTTCGCCAGGCTTTTATTAATATAGTGAAGAACGCCATTGAGGCTGGGGCGAGGAACATTGGAGTGAGATGGAACCGCCAACTCTGCATAAGCAACGACGGAGCACCGATAGCGCCGGAAAACGCCCGCAACATCTTTGTTCCCTTCTTCACAACCAAGAGCCATGGCTCAGGCATCGGCCTGCCTCTCTCCCGGCAGGTGCTGATGATGCAGGGCTACGACCTTTCTCTCGCCCAAATGCCACAAATCGGATTCCATGTCACATTCATTGTTTCATCCACTTGTGGGTCATGTTGATGTTCATCCTCAGTGTTGACAACATTGAGCGAAAGAAAGGAAGTCTAATTCAATTTAGTTTCAAAAGTACCTTTTTTATTTGCTATACTTGCGTACGATATACTCTTCATACTCGGCTATCTCACGCTCTCCCACATGAGCCAAGCCATAATGCTCATCGTGCTGACTGTAGTCGAGACCAACGCGCTCACTGTATTCGCTGACACGCATAGGGATGAACTTGTCGATCAGCCAATAGCCGAAATAACTCATGACAAAGGTATATGCGATTACCATAGCTACGGCAAGAAGATGGTAAAGGAACACCACAAAACCATCGGGGGTGCCAGCCACAAGACCTTCCTGGATGAAAATACCAGTTAGAACCGTACCGAAGATACCTCCAGTGCCATGGGTGGGGAAAACGTCGAGAGCATCGTCGATGCGCGAGTGAGAACGCCAATAGACAGCCGTGTTACAGATGAGCGTGATGACAAAAGAGATGAAGATGCTCTCGCCCACAGTGACATATCCCGCTGACGGCGTGATGGCTACAAGACCAACCACACATCCTACGGCTGCTCCCATGGCTGACGGTTTGCGACCACGCAGGCAGTCGAAGAATATCCATGTCATCATCGCGGTGGCTGAAGCCGTGTTCGTGTTCAGGAACGCCTTCACCGCTACGCCGTCGGCATGAAGCGAACTGCCAGCATTGAATCCAAACCATCCCAACCACAACATTGCGGCTCCGAGAAGAACAAACGGGATATTGGCTGGCTCTGACTTGCGAGTGCACGACTTTCTACGACCTAAGAATATGGCGCCTGCCAACGCAGCCACACCGGAAGAGGCATGTACCACGATTCCTCCAGCGAAGTCAACCACTCCCCACTTTAAGAACAACCCGTCGGGATGCCACGTCATGTGGGCCAGCGGACAATATATCATCACGAAGAAGAAAATCATGAAAAACATATAGCCCGAGAACCTCACTCGCTCAGCAAACGAACCCGTGATGAGCGAAGGCGTGATGATGGCAAACTTCATCTGAAACAGTGCATAGAGAGCCAAAGGAATAGTGGCTCCGCCAAGTATCTTTCCCGTAGGCGTGGTATAAACATCGCCTCCCACGTTCTGGAACATAAGGAATGTGGTGGGATCGCCGATGACACCTGCGATGTCGTCGCCAAAACACAGCGAGAAGCCGAACACCACCCACAACACCGAGATAATGCCCATGGCAATGAAACTCTGAAGCATTGTTGAGATGACGTTCTTCGCACCTACCATGCCACCATAGAAGAACGACAGACCGGGGGTCATCATAAGCACAAATATCGTGGCGGTAATCAACCATGCCACGTCAGCAGCATCTATCTTTGAAAAATCGCACTCAAAACTGGGTTCTGGAGCGAAAAGACCCGCTATGGAAATAAGCACCATACAGGTCATAAGGATTATCCAACGTCTTTTCATATATTCTTTTGTCGTATTTACCCAACTTACTTGAAGTTAAGGCGTTAAGAAGTTAAGAAATTAATGTGTCTTGGAGAAAGACTACAGCGGAGAGGCTTCATGCACTCCAGCCACGGCACGTCCGCTCGGCTCGTTCATGTTCTTAAACGACTCGTCCCATGCAAGCGCCTCGGCCGTAGAACATGCCACACTCGGCACACTCGGCACTGTGCGTGCAGCTGAGTTGCTGGGAAAATGCTCAGCAAAGATGGAACGATAATAATATTCTTCCTTGTTGCGAGGAGGATTGATGGGGAAGCGTTCGGCTGCATGTGCCATCTGCTCGTCGCTTACCTGATCGGCGGTGATCTGCTTGAGCGTGTCTATCCAGGAATATCCCACTCCGTCAGAGAACTGCTCCTTCTGTCGCCATGCAACAGCTTCTGGCAGGTAGTCGGCAAATGCCTCACGCACAATCTTCTTCTCAATGGTCTTTCCAGGACACATCTTGGCCTCGGGATTGGTTCGCATGGCGATATCGAGAAACTCCTTGTCGAGGAATGGCACTCTACCCTCAACACCCCAAGCTGACAGACTCTTGTTGGCTCGCAAACAATCGTAAAGGTAGAGCTTGGATAGCTTACGCACCGTCTCTTCATGAAACGCCTTGGCATCGGGAGCCTTGTGGAAATACAGATAACCACCAAACACCTCGTCGGCACCTTCGCCCGACAGCACCATCTTTATTCCCATAGACTTTATCACACGGGCAAGAAGATACATCGGAGTAGAAGCGCGTACCGTGGTTACATCATAGGTCTCAATAAAGTAGATAACGTCGCGTATGGCATCGAGACCTTCCTGAATGGTATAGTTTATCTCGTGGTGAACGGTTCCTATATGGTCTGCCACCATCTTAGCCTTTGCAAGGTCGGGCGCACCTTTCAATCCTACAGCAAACGAGTGAAGACGTGGCCACCATGCCTTTGAGTTGCTGTCATCCTCGATACGACGCTCAGAGAAACGCTCGGCAACGGCACTTATAACTGACGAGTCGAGGCCTCCCGAGAGCAACACTCCGTAAGGCACATCGCTCATCAGCTGGCGCTTGACAGCGGCCTCAAGTGCATCATGAATATCCTGAACACTTGCGCTATTGTCCTTGACTGCATCGTAATCCATCCAGTCGCGGGTGTAATAACGCACCATCTTTCCTTCGCGACTCGAATAATAATGTCCTGGCAGGAACACCTCATAGCGGTCGCAATTACCTTCGAGGGCTTTCATCTCGCTTGCGACATAGACCTTTCCGTCATCGTCGTATCCTATATATAGCGGTATGACACCTATAGGGTCGCGCGCAATAAGAAACTCATCTTTCTCTGCGTCATAGAGCGCGAAGGCGAAAATACCACTTAAGTCTTCCAAAAAGTTTATGCCTTTTTCACGATAAAGGGCAAGGATCACCTCACAGTCGCTGCCGGTCTGAAACTGGTATTGTCCGGCATATTCGCGACGGATGTCTTGGTGATTATATATCTCACCGTTTACTGCCAGCACCTGTTTCATATCGGGGCTGAACAACGGTTGTTTGCCTGATTCCGGATCTACAATAGACAGACGCTCGTGACAGAGTATTGCAGAACCACCATCGTAGATACCGCTCCAGTCGGGACCACGATGACGTATTTTCTGGCTCATCCTCAACGCCTTTTGTCGCAGTTCAGGTGTCTGTTCCTGAACATTAAAAATTGCTACTATTCCACACATAATTAATTATTTTTTTGATGTTTGACGTTTGCTGTATTTAATGAAGAGTGAAGAATAAGTTCTCCGTTCATTCTTTATTCTTCACTCTTCATTTACTTAGTTAAAGCAGCTCTCTCCATGCTCGTAGATGTCGAGACCTTCTTCTTCTATTCTCTTATCCACTCTCAGACCTGCTATCTTCTTTATACCAAAGAACATTATCACTCCGGCAATGGCTGCCCATGAGTCGATTGCGAGAACACCAAGACACTGAGCTCCGAAGAAGCCCCAACCACCGCCGTAGAGAGCACCGCCGTCAAGGGCAAGAAGACCGGTCATGATGGTTCCGAAGATACCACATACTCCATGAACAGAACTTGCGCCGACGGGATCGTCAATATGCAACTTACTGTCAATAAACTCGATAGAGAACACGAGAAGGACACCTGCCAAAAGACCAATTATGGCGGCACCGAGAGGACTGACAAGGTCGCAGCCGGCCGTGATTGCCACAAGACCTGCAAGCACACCGTTCAGTGTGAGCGAGAACGAAGGTTTGCCGTACTTTATCCAAGAGGTGAACATCGTGCCTATTCCGCCAGCTGCTGCAGCAAGGTTGGTAGTGAGGAACACGTGCGAGATAGCCGTGCGATTGACTTCGCCTGAAGCTGCAAGCTGAGAACCAGGGTTGAAGCCAAACCATCCAAACCAAAGAATGAACACACCTAAGGCAGCCGCCATGAGGTTGTGACCAGGAATGGCACGGCTCTTGCCGTCCTTGCTGTATTTACCGATACGCGGACCGAGAGCTATGGCACCGATGAATGCCAGCACGCCACCAACGGAGTGGACGATAGCCGAACCCGCAAAGTCGTGGAATGTAGCACCGAAGGTATTCATCATAAAGGAACCGTCTTCGCCATTGCAAAGCCAACCGCCTCCCCAGGTCCAGTGTCCTGATATAGGATAGATGAGCAGCGAGATGAATACCGAATAGACACAATACATCGAGAACTTCGTGCGCTCTGCCATCGCTCCCGACACGATAGTAGCCGCAGTGGCACAGAACACAGTCTGGAAAATCAGGAATCCTTCAGTTGGCAGGTCGCCCTCATAGAACGAGATGTCGCCGAAATTTGGCATTCCGACAAAGCCCTCGCCTCCATTACCGAACATAAAGCCAAAGCCGACCAGCCAGAACAGAAGCGAACCGAAGGTGAAGTCAACGAAATTCTTAAATAAGATATTTGCCGTGTTCTTACTACGCGTGAAACCAGCCTCACACAAGGCGAATCCTGGCTGCATAAAGAAAACCAGCATTGCTGCAAGCAGCATCCATACCGTATCTACAGAGAGTGACAAGTCTGTCACCGGATCTGTCGCTAAAAATATGTTTGTCATAATCGTATGCGTTTAAATTTGTGTTGTATATATAATAATGTGTTGGTGTGTTGTGTTTGTGTTGCTTCATCCCGTACTTAACGGGCGTTATCCATTCTCCGTATTATTTCTCTTGCTCTGCATTATAAAGTGCTATATCGCCACGCTCAGCAGTGCGTATGCGGATGGCATCCTCGATAGGGATGATAAAGATGCGTCCGTCACCAACCTCTCCGGTATGTGCTGCATGCTGAATGGCGGCTACGGTCTTCTCTACATTCTTGTCGCGAACAACGACATTGATCAATACACGCTCGATACAACTCGTATCGTACATCACGCCACGGTATATCCTTGCCTGGCGCATCTTTCCTTCGCCTCTGACATCGTAGTATGAGAACCACTCGATGTCTGCAGCGAGCAGAGCTTCTTTTACATCCTCAAATTTCGTCTTACGGATGATTGCTTCAATCTTTTTCATAATATGTCTCCTATTTAAATGATTATTGACATTTTGTTATCTTTCGGGTGCAAAATTACTACTTTTTGATATAATATACAAGAGTTTTTAAGCAAAACGACAACAAACATAACAGTTTCTTAACATTATATCAATATCTATATTACAGTTCTTACAGATTATATTAATTTATATTCAGTTTTCTTACAATTTGATAGAAAACGTTATTTTCTTGAATAATAAGATCCGAAAACTCTTGATTTATCTGTCAAATTGTTGTAACTTTGCAGCGGAATTAAACAAAAGAACAATATAAAATATTAGAAAGTTAACAAAATGGCAACAATTGTAAGATTCACCAAAATGCATGGCGCCGGCAATGATTATATATATGTTAATACCTTATTATATAATATACCCGACCCAACGAAAGCAGCAATAGCATGGAGCGCCCCTCACACAGGAGTGGGCAGCGACGGACTGGTGCTGATAGGTGAACCTAACATGCCAGAGGCCGACTACTCGATGAGGATATTCAACGCCGACGGCTCTGAAGCCATGATGTGCGGAAACGCATCACGTTGCATCGGAAAATACCTCTTCGAAAAAGGACTGACCGACAAGACCGTTATCAGGTTGCTGACGCTCTCGGGAATAAAGATTCTAAACCTGCATCTCGACAAATCGGGAAAGACAGTGGAGAGCGTGACTGTAGATATGCTCGAGCCTGTACTTGCCAACAAATCGCAACTGGCAAGCGAGGATGGGTCGATGACCGACGGACTTGTTGACGTCGTAGATACTGAATTTAGAGGCACATTCGTATCGATGGGCAATCCTCATTTCGTGATCTTCGTGGACGACATATCTTCCATCGACGTAACAAAATACGGGAAAGCCCTTGAATACGACTCGCTTTTCCCAGAGAGATGCAACATTGAGTTTGCACAAGTGCTCGGCGACGGAAGCATCCGCACACGAGTATGGGAACGGGGCAGCGGCATAACAATGGCTTGCGGAACAGGAGCTTGCGCTACAGCCGTGGCGGCAGCGGTGACAGGCCGGGCATCCAGAAAGAGCGACATTGTGATGGACGGCGGTACGTTACATATCGAATGGAACGAGGCTGACAACCATGTCTATATGACAGGACCTGCGGCTTTCGCCTTCGAGGGAGAGATAGCGCTACCAGAATAACAAAGGCAAAACTTCAACAACAATAAAAAGAATCAAGAATAATATGGCATTAGTAAACGAACACTTCCTTAAGCTGCCAAACAACTACTTGTTTGCAGACATTGCAAAAAAAGTCAACGCCTTCAAGGTGTCACACCCTAAGGCAAGCGTCATAAGCCTCGGCATAGGCGACGTTACAAGACCTATCTGCCCTGCGGTATTAGAAGCCATGCACAAGGCAGTAGATGAGATGGGAGAGAAAGCCACTTTCCGTGGTTACGGTCCCGAACAAGGCTACCAGTTTCTACGTGAGGCAATAGTAAAGAACGACTTCCTGCCACGAGGCATACACCTCGACCCAAGCGAGATATTCGTTAACGACGGCGCAAAGAGCGACACAGGCAATATTCAGGAGCTGGTAAGATGGGACAACAGCATCGGTGTCACCGACCCTATTTACCCCGTATATATCGACTCTAACGTGATGATAGGCAGGGCAGGTGTAGTGGAGGACGGCAAATGGAGCAACGTTGTATATATGCCTTGCACAGCGGAAAACAATTTCACTCCGGCATTGCCCGACAAGAGAGTTGACATCATATACCTCTGCTATCCCAACAACCCGACGGGAGAGGTGATAACGAAGGAAGAACTGAAGAAATGGGTGAACTACGCCATAAAGAACGACACGCTCATCTTCTACGACGCAGCATACGAGGCTTACATCCAGGATCCTGACATTCCTCATTCAATATATGAGATAAAAGGAGCAAGAAAGGTGGCCATCGAGTTCCACAGCTACTCGAAGACAGCGGGATTCACGGGCATAAGATGCGGCTATACCGTCGTTCCAAAAGAACTCACAGCCGCCACACTCAAAGGCGATAGAATAGAGCTCAACCATCTGTGGTATCGTAGGCAGTGCACCAAGTTCAACGGCACAAGCTATATCAGCCAAAGGGCAGCCGAAGCTATCTATACGCCCGAAGGCAAAGAGCAGATCAAGGCTACCATCGACTACTACATGAACAATGCCAAGCTGATGTACCGCACTCTGACAGAACTCGGCCTTGAGGTATATGGCGGAAAGAACGCTCCATACCTGTGGGTGAAGACTCCCAACGGAATGGGCAGTTGGAAGTTCTTCGAACAGATGCTTTACGAAGCTCATGTGGTCTGCACACCTGGAGTGGGATTCGGTCCTGCAGGCGAAGGATATATACGTCTCACAGCCTTCGGCGACAAAGACGACTGCATAGAAGCAATGGAAAGGATAAAAAAGTGGCTGAAGTGACATTCACCGACACAGACATAAATCAACACAAACAATAAAATATTTACGATTATGAAGAACTTGAAAAGATTGGGCTTCGCAGCCATGATGATTATGGCGGGAGCAACAGCGATGACAGCACAAGACGAAGTGGAAGCAACAGTATCAGCCGACGTAGTAAACCAGTATATATGGCGTGGTACAAAATGTGGAGAACTAAGCATTCAGCCTACGTTAGGCGTTGCATACAAGGGACTATCTCTCTCGGCATGGGGAAGTACAGAACTGAGCAACTGGGGTGGCTCAAAGGAGTTTGACCTCACCCTCGCTTACTCTACAGGCGGATTCAACATCGGCATCACCGACTATTGGTTTGACGGTGGCAGTACGAAATACTTCAAGTATGAAGCTCATTCCACCGCACACATCTTTGAAGCCAACATAGGCTATGACTTCGGTCCGTTGGCCATCCAGTGGTACACCAATTTTGCAGGTTCTGACTATAAGGGTGATGGCGATCGCGCCTACTCGTCGTACGTGGAACTCAACGCACCGTTCAAACTCGGCGGTCTTGACTGGAATGCCACTGTAGGCGCAGTGCCTTTTGAAGACAACGGGGTATATGGCGGATGCGACAAATTTGCAGTTACAAACCTTACGCTCAAAGCATCAAAGGAACTGAAGATAACAGACACATTCTCTGTCCCAGTGTTTGCACAGGTAACAGGAAACCCACACGACCAGAAGGCATATTTCGTATGTGGATTCACACTTGTACCATAAGGAATAAAATAACATCAACAATAAAAACTTTAAAACAATGGCAAATTTAAGATTTCAGGTTGTAGAGGAGGCATTTAAGAAAAGACCCCTCGCCGTAGAGGCCCCCAAAGAACGTCCCTACGAGTATTTTGGCAAATATGTCTTCAATCGTGAGAAGATGTACAAGTATCTGCCAAAGAACGTTTATGAAAAGCTTATTGACGTTATAGACAATGGAGCTCGCCTCGACCGCAGCATGGCAGACGCCGTTGCATCTGGCATCAAGCAGTGGGCTGTTGAAAATGGCGTGACACACTATACTCACTGGTTCCAACCACTCACCGAGGGTACAGCCGAGAAGCACGACTCCTTCATCGAGCACGACTTCAAGGGCGGTATGGTAGAAGAGTTTTCTGGCAAGCTGCTCGTACAGCAGGAGCCTGACGCTTCTTCATTCCCTTCAGGTGGTATCCGCAACACCTTCGAGGCTCGCGGCTATTCGGCTTGGGACCCCACATCACCCGTATTCATCATCGACGACACACTTTGCATCCCAACCATATTCATCTCTTACACTGGTGAGGCTCTTGACTACAAGGCTCCGCTGTTGCGCACACTGCACGCAGTGAATGTTGCTGCAACTGACGTTTGCAAATATTTCTACGACGACGTGAAAAAGGTGCAGAGCAACCTCGGTTGGGAACAGGAATACTTCCTCGTGGATGAGGGTCTCTACTCTACCCGACCCGACCTGCTGCTCACTGGTCGCACACTGATGGGTCACGACTCAGCAAAGAACCAGCAGATGGAAGACCACTATTTCGGTACCATTCCTGACAGAGTACAGGCATTCATGAAGGATCTTGAGATTCGCGCTCTCGAACTCGGCATTCCTTGCAAGACTCGTCACAACGAGGTTGCGCCAAACCAGTTTGAGCTTGCTCCAATCTTCGAGGAGACAAACCTTGCCGTTGACCACAACATGCTCCTCATGTCGCTCATGAAGAAGGTGGCCCGCAAACACGGTTTCCGTGCCCTGCTCCACGAAAAGCCATTCGCCGGCATCAATGGTTCAGGAAAGCACAATAACTGGTCGCTTTCTACCGACACTGGCGTACTGCTTCACGCTCCAGGCAAGACTCCTAAAGACAACCTTCGTTTCGTGACATTCATCGTCGAGACACTGATGGGTGTATATCGTCACAACGGACTACTCAAGGCGTCTATCATGAGTGCCACAAACGCTCATCGTCTGGGTGCCAACGAGGCACCTCCAGCAATCATCTCTTCGTTCTTAGGCAAGCAGCTTACCGAACTGCTCGACCACATTGAGACGGCCGATACTGACGACCTGTTCAATGTGGCAGGCAAACAAGGTTTCACCATGGACATTCCTGAGATTCCTGAATTGCTTATCGACAATACCGACCGCAACCGTACATCTCCATTCGCGTTCACTGGTAATCGTTTCGAGTTCCGTGCCGTAGGTTCCGAGGCTAACTGTGCATCGGCCATGACCGCCCTCAACGCTGCTGTAGCAGAAGCTCTTGTTGACTTCAAGAAGCGTGTTGACGCTGCCATTGCATCTGGTGTAGATCAGACAAAAGCCATCGTTGACGTTCTTCGCGCTGACATCAAGACCTGCAAGCCTATCAGATTTGACGGTAATGGATATAGCGACGAGTGGGTTGTAGAGGCTACAAAACGCGGTCTCGACGTGGAGAAGAGCTGTCCGAAGATCTTCGAGCGTTATCTCGACGACTCAAGCATAAAAATGTTTGAAGGCCTTAACATCATGACAAAGAAGGAGCTTGAGGCACGTAACGAGGTGAAATGGGAGACATACACAAAGAAGATCCAGATCGAAGCACGTGTGATGGGCGACCTCTCGATGAACCATATCATTCCTATAGCCACCCACTACCAGTCGATGTTGGTGAAGAACGTGCAGAACATGCGCAGCATTTACCCTGCCGAGAAGGCCGACAAACTGTCTGAGCGCAACTTCAAGCTCATCGAAGAGATAGCTGAACGCACGCAGACCATAGAAAAGGGTGTTGACGAGCTCATCGCTGCCCGCAAGGTGGCAAACAAGATTGAGAACGAATACGACAAGGCTGTTGCCTACCACGACACCGTGGCTCCAAAGATGGAAGAGATTCGTTATCAGATCGACAAACTCGAGCTCATCGTCGAAGACGACCTCTGGACATTGCCAAAGTATCGTGAACTTCTGTTCATTCGATAATTGACAATAATAAACGATACGCAGACAATCTATTTCTTTTTTTGGTTGTTTGAAGTTTGCGACGGGGAATGGCTGTGAAGCTGTCCCCCGTTTTCTTTGTCCTTTATTCTTTCCTTATCCACAGTTTCCGTTGTCTCTAACAGCTCATGTCACAAAAATAGTGAAAAAACATCCCGTTATTCATCTTTTCTACGTTTTTTTATTACTTTTGCATAAGAATTATACATCAAGACAATACACAGGAGGTAAAAGACATTGAAAGTATTTCATATCATATCGCATTTTGACTTGGGCGGTGCAGAACGTGTGGCGGCAAACATTGCAAAGAGCAAGACCAAAGGCATCGAAAGCCATATAGTAGAAATGATGCGGGGAAAGTCGGAGTTCACCAGTCAGTTCATTGAAGAACTAACCACGAGTGGTATCACATGTCATAGGGCATGGATGCCTGACGCGAGATGGCATTTCGTTTTCGAACGCCTGGCGGCTCTTCTCTTCCCATTAAGGTTCCTGCTGATATGGTGGAGATGGCGTCCCGACGTCATACACACTCACACCGAAGCGCCCGACATGGGCATCGTGCTGACCATGAGACTATTCCCATGGATTTGCAAACGCTGTAAGATAGTGAGGACCATTCACAACAACTGTCTGTGGTCGGGCCAACAGCGCATTGGTGAGGCATGCGAGCACTTTTTCAACCTCCATGATTCAAACATCGCCATCTCTGAGTCTGTCAGACGTTCATACTTTGAGCGCTATGAACATGACACACCTATTATATATAATGGTGTTGCCGAAACCGCCCAACGGGAATACGGGAATCTGAAAAAAGACAAGAGAAACATCGTGTTTGCCGGAAGATATGAAAGACAAAAAGGCATCGATATCCTTGTAGAGATAATAAGCCGAATGAAAGACGACAAACGATACCACTTTCACTTGTTTGGCGATGGCAGCATGAGACACTTTGTAGAGGAAAAGCTCGGCTGTCAGCAAAACGTAAGCCTCAACCCTCCTCTCTTCGGGCTATCCTCCTTTCTGGCCTCGTTTGACTATATGCTGATGCCATCGTATTTTGAGGGTCTAAGCATCGTGGCTATAGAAGCGTCAATGGCACGACTGCCTAACATTATCAATTCTTGCTTTGGACTGGAAGAAACATTGCCCGCGACATGGCCTTTGAAGGTGAAAGACAACGATATCGACAGTTACATGACATTGTTCACGGATGTTATTCCATCGTTGTCACACGCCGAGATAGCAAACGAAGCCTATGTTTATGCGGCACGCCATTTCTCGATAAGACAGATGCAGGAAGCATACGAACGCATCTATTTCCTGAAATAGGCAATACACTCTTCAAGTATCTTTACTTTTGCCACTTTCATCACGACAAAATAAAGCGATGCAGCAACGACAATCCTTACGGGAAGAAGCAGCCTCGGATCGGCAATGGCCGAAGTGACGAGATAGGTCGTTGTCATCACCGCTGCAGCGGCAAGCATAAACGGCAAGACGTCAGACAGCGCCTCGACGAAAGTCACTCCGATGAGTTTGCGTACATTCCATTGCCATACCGCAAGCCATGCTACAGTAAAGACGGTGTATGCAACCACCATACTTACGATGCCTTGACTATGAAAAAGCAAAATGATGATGAGCTGGATTACTATCTGCCCGATATTACACCACATGTAGATATCAGACCGTCCTTGGGCGATAACAAGATGCTGATAAAGTGTATAGAAAGTGAGAAAAGCGCCGCCTATACACAGTGTCTTGAGCAGAGGTACGCTATCCAGCCACACGTCGGAGATGGTGACAAGTATCAGTTCTTCAGCCACTAACGACATTCCAAACAAAGCGGGGAAAGCAAGGAATGCAGTAAATCGAAGCATCTTCCTGAACACCCGGCGCTCACGGTCGGGGTCGTCGCTAATCTGCGCAAGCACAGGCTGAGCCACTTGTTCTATCGTTCCCGAGATGGTGGTTGAAGCCATGGTGTTCCACTTCGACGCCTGAGAATAATTGCCCACAGCCTTCATCGGGAACAGATTACCGAAGATGAACGTAAGTATATTGTTGTTTATTGTATTGATTATCGAGGTTATCAACACCTTGATGCTGAAGGGGAACATCGTCTTAACGGGAGTAAAGTCTATCTTCAGCGTAGGCCGCCAGATATGACGGGTAAAGAAGTAACGGCAGACGTTCTGCACGAAAGAGAACGTGACGGTCTGCCAAGCAAGACTCCAGTAGGCATATCCAAGATAAGCGAGCGATAATCCCACCATGCCCGACGTCAGCAATGCCACCATTCCAGTTATGGCTCGTTCGCGTGCCATGATACGCTTGAACATTATGGCATTGCGTGTGATGCCGAAGGCTGAGATAAGCACGCCAAGGAACACAAACCGCGACAGGCGTGTCAACTCTGGCGTGTGAAAGAACCATGCGATAAGCGGAGCGGAGAAAAACAGCATCACATAACATGCCGATCCGGCAATGATATTAAACCAGAACACTGAGTTATAGTCGTTGGCCGTAGGTTGCTTGATATTGGTAAGTCCCTGTGTAAAACCGCTGCTCTGGATATTTCCGGCGATGAGGGTGAATATCGTAAGCACACCCACGATGCCATAATCGTGAGGTGTAAGCATACGTGCGAGAAAGATGCCAAACACAAGGTTCAGCAGCTGCATAGTGCCACTGTTCATAGCTCCCCAAAACAGGCCTTTGGCAGTTTTCTCTTTCAGTGTATCCATCTATCTTGTCGTTTTTGCTTGCAAAAGTACAATAATTATCCGACATTAGACAAAAAACCACCTTATTATTTTTGTTGAAAGAGAAAAAAACGCTAACTTTGCCGGGGAATATGCGTGCAGCTATTGTCATGCGCAATGAAAAGACAAATATTATGGACATAAAAAACATAAAGCAGAGATGGAACGCCACGATACTCGACATACTCAAAGCGTTCATTGACATCTGCAAACGTCACGACTTGACATTCTATTGCTGTGCAGGCACGGCAATAGGTGCCGTGCGCCATCACGGCATCATCCCATGGGACGACGACATCGACGTCATCATGCCTCGGCCCGACTACGACCGTCTGCTCGAGATAAGCAAGAGCGAAGACTGGGGAAAATACGAGCTGGTCACTCCATACGACAGGGACGATTATCCCCTTTACTTCTCTAAGATCTCCGACCGCACCACCACGCTCGTCGAAGAGCGTGAGCGTCCTTGCGTCATAGGTCTCTTCGTGGACATCTTCCCTCTCGACGCCACCGACGACGACCTCGACGAGGCGAAAAGGCTGAAAGACCGCTACACGAAAGTCATCAACCGCCTTAATGCCGTTTCCACACACAACACCTTTGCGGAATATATCTCGCTACTCGCCGACCCGAAAGAATGGGGACGTTTCGTAATAAAGACGGCGGCATACTTCTTTCGCAGTCCCATCCGCCGCCGCCTGTTGGCGCAGATGGATGCCATAAGCCATCTCTACGACTACGACAAGGCCAAGAACGTACAAGTATATACGGGCTCGTATGGCTATCGTGAGACATTCCCCAAAGCATGGCTCGGACGGGGAAAGATGTTTAAGTTTGAAGATATTGAAGTGCCGCTGCCAGAGGAATATGACAAGTATCTAAGGCATTTCTTTGGCGACTATATGCAGCTGCCGCCCGTGGAACAGCGCATAGAAAAACATCATCGCGCGTATCTCAACATGGATCGCCGCGAGAGTATCGAGGAGATAAGGAAACACTCTGACATAAAGATATAACAACAGATATGAACTACGCTCTCATTATTGCCGGAGGCTCCGGCAACCGTATGGGTCAAGACATACCCAAGCAGTTTATGCACGTTGACAACTGCCCAATCATCATTCATACGATGCTTGCGTTCCAGCGTCATCCCGACATCGACGGCATCGCCGTGGTGTGTCTCGACGGTTGGCAAACAGTGTTGCAGTCATACGCCAACCAGTTTATGGTGACTAAGCTGAAATGGATATTCAAGGGCGGCGACAACGGTCAGGAATCAATCCACAATGGCATATACGGGCTGAAAGAAGCCGGCATAAAAGACGACGACCTCATCCTCGTCCACGATGCCGTACGCCCGTTGCTATCACAAGACATCATATCCTCTAACATTGCCATCTGCCAACGTTATGGCTATGCCATCACTGGCATAAAATGCCGCGAGGCGATACTCGAGAGCGACGATGGCTTCTCGACCGAGACGAGCATCCCGCGCGACAAGCTCATCCGCACCCAGACGCCACAGACTTTCCGTCTCTGCAATCTCATTGCCGCCCACGATGAAGCTGCGCGACGCGGCATCACCAACTCAGTGGCTTCTTGTACCCTTATGGCGGAATTAGGTGGACGCGAGATGCATATCGTGCCCGGTTCGGAGAAGAACATCAAGGTCACGACGGTAGAAGACCTTGAGATTCTCAAGGCTTTGATGCATGTGGAAAAAGAGAGTTGGCTGAAATAACATATAAGATGAAAGACTATTTTGACGACATAAGGGAAGCGGCGGCAGAGCAGTTGCCATGGGAGAAACTTGAGGGGAAAAACATCCTTGTCACTGGCGCCACGGGCCTCATTGGCGGTTGCTTGGTCGAAGTACTAATGGCTCGGGAGGGAGGCTATCATGTCTATGCCGCTGGGCGCGACGAGGAGCGGGCCAGACAGCGGTTTCTTGATTACACATCAGACAGAAGGTTTCATTTTCTGAAGTTCGACGTCAGCCTCCCACTTCAGTCAGACATCACGTTCCACTACATCGTTCATGCTGCATCCGGCGCATCGCCGTCGGCTTTCGCCACCTCTCCCGTCGAGGTGATAAAAGCCAATATCCTTGGCGTGTCAAACCTGCTGGACTATGGCATCGACCACTCTCTTGAGCGCATGTTGTACGTATCGTCGGGAGAGGTCTATGGCGAAGGAGGCGCAACCATCGACACGCCTGACGGAAAGGCTTTTGACGAAACAGACAGCGGTTATGTGGACTGTGCCACGCAGCGTGCCTGTTATCCATCGTCGAAGCGCGCCGCCGAGACGCTTTGCATATCTTACTGTGCTCAGTATGGCGCCGACGTGGTCATCGCCCGCCCGTGCCATGTCTATGGTCCTTTTTTCACCTGCCACGACAACCGCGTCTATGCCCAGTTTCTGCGCAACGTGATGCGTGGCGAGGATATTGTCATGAAGAGCGACGGCAGCCAGTTCCGCTCGTGGTGTTATGTAGTTGACTGTGTGCGTGCCCTTCTATATATATTGTTAAAAGGTGAGAAGGCTTCGGCATACAACATAGCAGACGCGGGCAGCAACGTCTCCATTCGCCAGTTGGCAGAAACGATAGCTTCTTTGGGCGGCAGGCGTGTGGTAATAGAAAAGCCCGACACCAAGGAGGCATCGGGCTATAATGTAGTAAAGAAATCTATTTTTTCCACCTCAAAACTCCAACGGTTAGGTTGGACGGTGGAGGGAGGCATGGCGGAAAAGTTAGCCCACCTGGCTTCCTGCCTTCACCTCTCTTAACGTTGTTGTCACGCTGAGGCTTCCGTCGAAGTTGACGGCAGACAGGATCATGCCCTGGCTCTCTATGCCCATCATCTTGCGTGGCGCAAAGTTTGCCACGAAGAGCACATCCTTGCCCACGAGGTCTTCCGGCTCATAATATGCAGCTATGCCGCTGAGGATGGTGCGGTCGGTACCACTACCGTCGTCGATGGTGAACTGTAGCAGTTTCTTCGACTTCTTCACCTTTTCGCATTTGAGAACCCTTCCCACACGGATGTCGAGTTTCTCAAAGTCGTCGAACGACACTTCTGGTTTTATTGGCTCAGCCTTGTAGGCGGCAGCCTCGTTGGCCTTCTTTGTTGCCTCGAGCTTGTCGAGCTGCTTTTGTATCGTCTCGTCGTCAATCTTCTCAAACAGCAGTACAGGCTCGCCAAGCTGATGTCCAGCCTTGAGCAGGTCGGTGCTTCCGAGCTGTTCCCATTCGTAGTGGTCCACGTTGAGCATCTTCAGCAGTTTCTCGCTGCTGAACGGCAGGAATGGCTCGAAGGCGATGGCGAGGTTGGCGCAGAGCTGGAGCGAGATGTTGAGAATGGTCTCCACACGCTTCATGTCGGTCTTTGCCACCTTCCATGGCTCACAGTCGGCAATGTACTTGTTGCCTATTCGTGCGAGGTTCATGGCCTCTTTCTGTGCGTCGCGGAACTTGAACTGGTCGAGCAGTTTCTCCACGTTTTTCTTTACGTCCTTAAATTCCTCAAGGGCCTTACGGTCTATCTCCTCAAGCTCGCCGCAGGCAGGAACGATGCCGTTCCAGTATTTCTTTGTGAGCTGCAGGGCGCGGTTGACGAAGTTGCCATATACCGCAACGAGTTCATTGTTGTTGCGATCCTGGAAGTCTTTCCATGTGAAGTTGTTGTCTTTTGTCTCGGGAGCGTTGGCAGTGAGCACATAGCGCAACACGTCTTGCTTGCCTGGGAAGTCAACGAGATACTCATGGAGCCATACTGCCCAGTTGCGCGATGTGGAAATCTTGTCGTTCTCGAGGTTGAGGAATTCGTTTGAAGGCACGTTGTCGGGCATGATGTATCCGCCGTGTGCTTTCATCATCACGGGGAAGATGAGGCAGTGGAACACGATATTGTCTTTTCCTATGAAATGAACAAGTCGTGTGTCGGGGTCTTGCCACCACTTCTGCCATGTGCCCCAGCGCTCAGGGTCTTTGTCGCAGAGTTCCTTTGTGTTGGAGATATATCCGATAGGAGCGTCAAACCACACGTAGAGCACCTTTCCTTCAGCCCCTTCCACTGGCACAGGTATGCCCCAGTCGAGGTCGCGTGTCATGGCGCGTGGCTGGAGGTCCATGTCGAGCCACGACTTACACTGTCCATACACGTTCGGTCTCCACTCCTTGTGTCCTTCCAGTATCCACTGCTTCAGCCAGTCCTGATATTTTCCGAGAGGCAGATACCAGTTTTTTGTAGGCTTCTTCACGAGGCCGTGTCCTGGGTTGTTCTTGTTTGTGGGGTTGATAAGCTCGTCGGGTGAGAGTGTGGCGCCACATTTCTCACACTGGTCGCCGTAGGCTCCCTCAGCTCCGCATCGTGGACATGTGCCGACGATGTTTCTGTCTGTAAGAAACTCACCGGTCACTTCGTCGCAGTACTGAAGCTCGGTTATCTCCTCCAGTTCGCCCTTGTCATAGAGAGTACGGAAGAAGTCGGCTGCAAACTTGTGGTGAATGTCTGATGTGGTACGGCTGTATATGTCGAACGAGATACCGAAGTCCTCAAACGATTTCTTTATGAGCGAGTGGTAGCGATCTACCACTTCCTGTGTCGTGATTCCCTCCTGGCGAGCCCTTATCGTGACAGGTACTCCGTGCTCGTCGCTTCCGCCGATGAACACCACTTCCTGCTTCTTCAGTCTGAGGTAACGGGCGTAGATGTCTGACGGGACATATACTCCAGCCAAGTGTCCGATATGCACTCCTCCGTTGGCGTATGGGAGTGCCGCTGTGATGGTTGTACGTTTAAATTTCTTATCTTCCATTTCGTCGTTTTTTAATTTCGGTGCAAAGTTAGTATAAAAAATCGATTAAGCGAAGTAAAAGAGAATTTATTTTCTTTTCTAAGCCTGAGATTTTTATCTATAAGAGCGAAAATGACAAAAGAAAATCCCGTTTTTCTTCAATACCTCTACAATTGCTGCTCTGTGAATATGAGAGCAGTAAACAAAGCAACGACATATCACTGTTGTTATTGTCTTATTGTCGAGTGTCGTAATTTTCTAATGACAACTATAATAATTGTATATAATTGCCTGCTGTAATTTACTAATGACACGTTTCGGTTTTATATTCACCACTGCGGAACGTACATTCCGCAGTGGTGAACGTACATTCCGCAGTGGCGAACGTACGTTCCGCAGTGCGGAATATAAAACCAACAAGGTATATAGATAAAATTATAATGGCAGTCGTTTATAAGTCTAAACGACTGCCATTATACATTTACAACTGCTGACCAGCCACCGCCATGTTTGAACATCATTCAGCAAACTGACTGAAATATCTGAGACAGGTGTCACGCCAGAGACGGGCGTTCTCTTCCTGAAGCTTCAGTCGTTGGTCAACCTCTTCAAAGCGTTGGTTATCGACGAAAGGCTTCATCTGATGCCATGTGGCGATGTGGCTTTCCACTGCCGACACTCCACGATTGTAGAGATAGGTCATCTCGCCCCAAAGCGTGCGGCCGCTCTTCATCCTATAGTTCCAAGGTAGATGATGGAACCAGAGAATATATTCCTCAGGACATGTGGCGAGGTTGTCGTACTCGCTGCAGAACGGTTCGCGATACTGGCTCACTGCACCAGTGCCATGGCTCGAACGGTCGAAACCGATGCCTTGGCGGTCGGCCTTGTGGTAGTAAACGGGTTTCCACTCGTCGGGGAAGTGCGGCTGGTTGCCGTCGGGTTCAGGACCATAGTGATGGTCGCCCTTGAAGATATGGTGAAGACCAAGAGGCATCATGTAGTCAACGCATGCCTCGCGGCTCTCTTTCATCACTGTTGTCATAGGCTCCACAAAGTCTTTCTCGCACGAGAAGGTCTGGCAAAGCCACTCGCGGGCTATTTCCTCCGACGACAGTTGCGGATTCCAAGCCAGACGACCGAAGGCATACCAGTTGGCCTGTGAGAAGTGGTGACCGCACCAGTTGGCGTCGTCGCCGATGTTTGCCACTCCGGCAATGCCCACAAGAGTCTCGGGCTTGACAAACTGGAAAAACTCCTTCCACATTGGGGCAAGATATACGAGATGGATGCTTTGTCCGAGATATTCCTGTGTGATCTGCAGTTCTGCCATGAGCGGTGTCTTCTTCATCACGTCGAAAACCGGGGCGTATGGCTCGCGTGGCTGGAAGTCGAGCGGCCCGTTCTTGCTTTGGAGAATCACGTTAGTGCGGAACTTCCCGTCAACGGGTTGGAACTCAGTCACAGCCTGCTTCACGCGGTCTTCGCCCTTGTGTTTGTTTCCATACACGAAACATCTCCACATGATAATGCCTCCGAATGGCTTCACTGCGTCGGCCAGCATGTTTGCTCCGTCGGCATGAGTGCGGTCGTAGTCGCCTGGTCCCGGTTGTCCCTCACTGTTTGCCTTTACGAGAAATCCTCCGAAGTCGGGAATAATGGAGTATATTTCCTTTGCCTTTGCTTTCCACCATTTTGCCACCTTTGGGTCGAGCGGGTCGGCAGTCTTCAGTCCGCCGATTACCATTGGAGAGGCGAAGTTTACGGAGAGGTAGGTCTTGATGCCGTATTCGCGCAGAATGTCGGCAATCACCTTCACCTTGTTGATATATTCCCTTGAAAGCATTTTAGGCGAGGCGTTGACGTTGTTGAGCACAGAACCGTTGATGCCTATGGATGCGTTGGCCCTTGCGTATGCCTCTATCTTTGCCCTGAGCGACTCCGAGCATTTCATCTTCTTTGCCGAAGAGCCTTCAATCTCGTCCCAGAGCCAGATGCTCTTTCCTGCATAGCCGCGCTCTATGGTGAGGTCGAGGTTGTCCCAGTGGTTTAGTATTCTCAGTCCGAATGCCGGTATGCAGTCGCCTGTCTTCAAGTCAGTTCCGCTTT
>SAMEA3663015__coassemble_293_pt1 | contig 22431 bp, 20 predicted proteins | sample SAMEA3663015__metabat2_low_PE_023 | metagenome-assembled genome bin SAMEA3663015 (sample SAMEA3663015) | pig gut metagenome | biome: pig gut; feature: pig-associated habitat; material: faeces | place: France | collected 2012 | reverse complement strand
TATGCGGTCTTCCTTGGCCGACTCATGCGCCACGAAACACCACGAGCCACTCCCGGGCAGTCCACTCTCAAATCTGAAGCATGCGCTTACGGAGTCTTCCACATTATATAATCCCGCGCGATTAGCGCATATCCCGTCAGCATCCACTATCACTCCAAACATATCCTGCAGCAGGTCGAGCTGGTGCGGGGCGAGGTCGTAGAAATATCCGCCTCCGGCAATGTCGGGCTGCAGTCTCCAGGGAAGATTCTCTGGATGTGAATAGTCCAGATCGCGCGGAGGAACGGCAAAACGTATCTGCACATTCATCACGTTGCCAATAGTCCCATCGGTGATAATCTGTTTCACCTTCTGGAAATACGGCAAATATCGGCGATAGTATGCCACGAAACAAGGCACACGGGTCTCCTCGCTCACCCTGTTTATACGTGAGCAGTCCTCGTAGTTCGCTGCCAGTGGTTTCTCCACATACACTGGTTTGCCCGCCTTCATAGCCATGATAGCAAAGGTGGCATGACTCGACGGAGGCGTCGCAATATATATGGCATTGATGTCCGGGTCGTCGATTATCTCCTGTGCGTCGGTGTACCACTTCCCGATACCGTGTTTTTCTGCATATCGGCGTGCGTTTTTCTCGCTTCGGCTCATCACTGCCTCCACCGTGGAACCGGGTACTTCACTAAACGCCGGACCGCTCTTTTTTTCTGTCACTTCACCACATCCGATGAAGCCCCATTTCAATATTTTCATAATAAGTATTAATATTGTTGGCAAAGATAACAAAAAATTATTATCTTTGCAACTCCGAAAGAAAATAAATGCATAAAAAAATGGAAAAAACCAGTAAAGATGCCCTTTTTAGGGTCCGCAGCTCGCGTTCTTGCGTCAGAAAAGGCTGCCAACTGTACTTATCTAACTTCCGTCGCATAGTCAAGGCTTCATGGCTTCCTGCGACGCTGTTTGCCGTTTGCGTTAGCATTCTTGGCACTATTGCCGTGATACAATATCCTCGGCTTAACCTCACTGCCCTCGTCAATCCAGACAGCATGCCTCTCTTGTTCGACAACTATATGGTTGTGTTCGCTGTCTCCCTGCTCGCCTTCATCGTAGGAGGACTGATGGAGTCTGCCACTTACTCTTGCATGTTCCGCCTCTTAGCCGAACATAAAGATACAGGAGTCATACCGATACCTAAACGACTCATAGAGTTCTCGCGACAATGGGCATGGCGTACCATAAAGGCATTCCTTGGCACTCTCTTACTCGCGGATATAATGGCTATCATCGTGACCGCTATCGTCTATGGCATCACTGTAGGCATCAACAAAATGGGAGGCGAGACTCTAATCTCATCTTATGCCTCCAACATGGCGGCATTCTTCATAACACTCATATTCGCCGCTCCACTATTCCATGTCGTTATGAAATATATCCTTACACCAAATGCGAAGTTCTGGCCTTCGGCATGGAGCAGTTATCGTGATGGATTCCGCCATCTTGGAATAATCATCACATCGTTAATAATGGCCACATTGGTCATTTCTCTCGTGTCGGCCGTCATCTGCTTGCCAGCTATCGTTGTGGCAATAGCCAACTTCCAAGCCAACCTCGGACTGCTCTTTGGCGACCCTCTCGGCATGCCATCCTATATAGTTCCCCTTACGGCCATTGCCATGGCTTTTGCCGGCTTTGTAGAAGTGATGACGAGAAGTGTTGTCTTCTTCATCACGTATTATATCTACGGTTCTATCGAGACACAGGAAAACGAAAAGAATAAATTTAATAAAGAAATACAAAATATCTGATAATGAAACGTTTATTATTTATCGACCGCGACGGTACTCTTATCGAGGAACCCGCCGACGAACAGATCGACTCCTTCGACAAACTAAAGTTCACCAAGGGCATGTTCCGCAACTTGGGATTCATACGTGCTAAACTCGACTTCGAATTTGTCATGGTGTCAAATCAAGATGGTCTTGGCACTGACTCTTTTCCAGAAGACACCTTCTGGCCTGTACATAACTTTATACTACAGACCCTCGAAGGAGAGGGTATTACGTTCGACGAGATACTCATAGACCGCCACTTCCCCGAGGACAATGCTCCCACGAGGAAGCCAAACACCGGACTTGTCACAAAATATCTCAACAATCCCGAATACGATATCGCTAATAGCTTTGTCATCGGCGACCGGGAGACCGACCGTCAGTTTGCGGAAAACATTGGATGCAAAGCGCTCATTCTCGGGAAAGACGGCATGGACTGGGACAAGATTACCGAACTGCTCTTTGCAGGAGAACGCAGGGCTGAAGTGACACGCACCACAAAAGAGACCGATATCCACGTGGCTGCAAATCTTGACGGCACGGGACGTTGCGACATCTCTACCGGTCTTGGTTTCTTTGATCACATGCTCGAGCAGATTGGCAAGCATGGCATGATCGATCTTACAATCAACACCAAAGGCGACCTACATGTGGATGAACACCATACCATCGAAGACACGGCCCTCGCTCTCGGCGAGTGTTTATTAAAGGCTTTGGGCGACAAACGAGGCATTGAGCGTTATGGCTACTGCTTGCCCATGGACGACTGTCTCTGTTCGGTGGCACTCGACTTTGGAGGACGGCCATGGTTGGTATGGGATGCCGATTTCCGTCGCGAACGCATCGGCGAGATGCCCACCGAGATGTTCCTCCATTTCTTCAAGAGTCTTAGCGATGCTGCTCGCATGAACCTCAATATCAAGGCAGAAGGACAAAACGAGCATCACAAGATAGAAGGCATCTTCAAGGCACTGGCAAGGAGCCTGAAAATGGCAGTACGTCGCGACATCTATCACTACGAACTGCCGAGCACAAAGGGCACGCTATAGCCACATCGGCAAAGGCCTACCCCCTTCTCCTGAATTCCGAACAGACGATGCTCGTGGCGATGGCCACGTTAAGACTCTCGGCTCGTTTATCGGGATTAAAATCGGGAATCAACAGCCTATGGGTGACGAGACGGCGGACGGCTTCTGTGAGGCCGTTGCCCTCGTTGCCCATTACTATTATGCCTGCAGCAGACAAGCGAGTTTCATAGATGTCTTGTCCGTCAAGAAGCGTACCATAAATCTTCACGTCTTTTGGCTGAGAGACGAGATATGATTCAAGGTTGACATAATGTACACTGACACTTGCAAGACTTCCCATCGTGGCCTGAACCACCTTCGGATTATAGGCGTCGGCGGTCTCCTGACTGCATATCACATGTCTAATGCCAAACCAGTCGGCTATCCTTATTATCGTACCGAGGTTGCCAGGGTCTTGCACTCCATCGAGGGCAACGACCAGTTCCTTCAGGGGGTCGATAGCTGTCATACCGTTTTCTTCAGGTATCTTGAACAAGGCCACCACCTGCTGCGGATGCATGAGGAAGCTAACACGCCTTAGCTCGTCGTCGCTCACAGGCACCACACCCCATGCGTCATCGGTCCATCGCGCTGCATCACCCATTTTTTGGATCTCACCGCCATGGCCGTCACGCCACTCATCGGTAGCAATGAGGGCATGGAGACCGAAGCGTCCTAACATGTCGCCCACCACCTTTGGACCTTCAGCCACAAAGAGCGAGGTGCGCTTCCTGTTTTTCTTCATTTCCAGCGCCCTAACCTCCTTTATCATGTTCTTACTTATCATAAATCGTATATTTTTTGCAAAAAGTTCATAAAAACAGCAGCAAAGTTACAAATAATGTTTTAACTTTGCAACAATTTTGTGAAATAATGCATTTGAAAAAGTATTTTTATATCATATCTTGTGCCTTCATGGTGGCTTCATGCTCTTCCACGAAGTATGTCGATGACGGTTCATTTCTGCTCAATAAAGTGGAAATGAAGACTGACGGTACCTATCCCGACATCAACACCTCACAACTGAAAGGGTATGTCAGACAGAAAAGCAACTCACAATGGTTCTCTGCTGTGAAGATTCCTCTGCACACCTACTCGCTCTCAGGACGTGACACGTCAAAATGGATCAACCGCACGCTGAAGTCCATGGGCGAGGCTCCGGTGATATTTGACTCTACTGCCACAGCCCGTACGTGCGAAGACCTAAGGTTGGCTCTCTGCAACAAAGGTTACTTAATGGCATACGTTGACGCCACTACTAAGACAAAGGGAAAGAAAAAGGTTAATGTCACCTATACGCTTCATCCAGGACTTCCATACCATATAAGGCTGATAAGACGAGACATACGCGACACTGCCATAGCTCACATCATCGGCGACGACACCCACAGCCTGCTTAGCGAGGGTATGCAGTTTGATGCAAACAAGCTCGACGAAGAGCGCAAGCGAATTGTCAACGCGCTGACCGACAATGGCTACTACCGTTTCCATAAAGATTATATCACCTTCCAGGCGGAAAATATTGCCGACAGCCGAGACATCGACGTAGCCATGGTACTACACCAGTATGTGCTCAACCACGACTCCATTGCCGACCACCCCCGATATGACATCGGCAAGGTGACATACACAAGCGGCAATCCCGACGACTCGCTGCTCCATATTCGTCCTTCAGTCATGCGTGCCAACACGCTGATCCGTCAAGGACAGCCCTACTCTGCTTCCGACCTCCGAAACACATACAACCGATTCGGACGACTGCAGGCCGTGAAATACACTAATATCAACTTTCACGACAACGACAGCTTACACACTCTCGACTGTAATATACAGCTCACACCAAACAAACCCAATTCCATCAGCTTCGAACCTGAAGGCACCAATACCGCTGGCGACCTCGGTGCAGCTATGGCACTTACATATCAGAACCGCAACCTCTTCCGTGGCTCTGAGGTACTGAGCATTCAGCTGAGAGGGGCATACGAGGCCATCACCGGACTTGAGGGCTACAGCAATCAGGACTTCATAGAATACAGCGTTGAGGCAAGTCTTTCATTCCCACGAATCATTGCCCCCTTCGGACTCCATAAGTTCACCTCCTTAAGCAACACACAGTCAGAAGTGTCAGTGATGTACGACATGCAGAACCGCCCAGAATACCACCGGCGAGTGCTATCCATGGCATGGAAATACAAATGGGCAAATGCCGGTCATCACGACAGATACCAATTAGATATTCTCGACATCAACTATCTCTTTATGCCATGGATATCTGACACGTTCCGCAAGGACTATCTCGAGGACGACAACAACAAAAACGCCATCCTACGCTATAACTACGAGAACCTCCTTATCATGAAGTTCGGATTCGGCTATTCTTACAATAATGGTATCTACGCCATAAAGGCCAACGTGGAGACATCGGGCAACTTACTCGGCCTGTGCTCCGGCATATTCAACTTCTCGAAAAACAACAACGGACAGTATAAGGTGTTTGACATCGCATACGCACAGTATGCCAAGGCCGACATCGACCTCACACGCAACATCCTCTTCGACGACAACCATCAGCTTGTCATGCACTTAGGATTCGGTATCGCCTATCCTTACGGCAACAGCACTATCCTTCCGTTTGAGAAACGATACTTCTCAGGTGGAGCCAACAGCGTGAGAGGATGGTCGGTGAGAGAGTTAGGACCGGGAAAGTTTAAGGGACATAACGGACAGATCGACTTCATCAACCAGACCGGAGACATGAAACTCGACATCAACTTCGAATACCGGGCTCCGCTGTTCTGGAAACTCACGGGAGCGCTATTTGTCGACGCTGGCAATATCTGGACTCTTCGCAACTACGACGATCAGCCAGGAGGACAGTTCAAGTTTGACGAGTTCTGGAAACAGATCGCCGTAGGCTACGGACTCGGCTTCCGACTCAATTTCGACTACTTCATCCTGCGCTTCGACATGGGCATGAAAGCAGTCAATCCCGCCTACGAGGCCGACGGAGGGAAACACTACCCAATCACAAGTCCGAACTTCAGTCGCGACTTCACCTTCCACTTCGCAGTGGGCCTTCCATTCTGACCTTCCATCGTCCGTCAGCCTGCCTTTGCAGACCCACTGCAAAGGTTGCCTCCTCTTCCAAGTGTCCGCCACCCGCAAGCGAGTCGGTCACATGGAAGTGGCTCACCTTTATACCTACTGTGGCTCCGTCGCCCGATATTATCGGATTATCCACGTCCACCTCAGCGCCCTGACCGTCATTGCGAAGAGTTACCATGTCATCTTCCGTTAGGTTCGACGCCTCGAAATTGAGCCATTTCCTGCTGTCGTCTGTCAACAACTTTGACGCCTTATCGAAGTCGTAGTTGAAATACGCTTCAGCAAAATCCCTTGCAACAGTCATCACCTCACGCTCTTCTTTTGTTTCACTGCCACAAGCCGTCAACAGCAATGTAGCAAGCGTAAAAATGATATAAAAAACACGTTTTTGCATAGAAAATCACTATTAATTATTAAAAAACGGCGCAAAGATAACAAAATCATTTGGCAGTAACGCAATTTTTTCTTACTTTTGCACAAAATAATAACAAATAATGCTGAAATTCATTTCTTTTGCGAGTGGAAGCAGCGGAAACTGCTATCTACTCTATACAGACAATGATGGATTGCTCATCGACGCAGGTGTCGGCATAAGGTCGCTGAAAAAGGCGATGCGCGACTACAATATCCACATGCAGCAGGTGAAGCACGTCATCATCACTCACGACCACGCTGACCATGTCAAGTCGGTCGGAAGCCTAAGCAGGGAACTCGACGTGCCGGTATATACCACACGCGAGGTTCACGACGGCATATTTAAGAACTATTGTGTGACAAAAAAGATTGAAGCGCGCAACGCTCACTGCATCGAAAAAGGCAAGACCATCAACATCGGGGAATTCAAAATCACCCCCTTCAACGTACCACACGATAGCACCGACTGTGTGGGATACTTAGTGGAATGTCAAGGCGTGGCTTTCTGCATCGTCACCGATGTTGGCGTTGTCACCGACGAGATAAAGCCATTCATCAACAAGGCCAACTATCTCGTCATCGAGGCCAACCACGACGAGGAGATGCTCAAAAACGGACCTTATCCGGACTATCTCAAAAGCCGTATCCTCGGAACCCGTGGACACCTCAGCAACCGACAGTGCGGAGAATCCCTTGTGGAGAACGCCACACCTGGCCTGAGACACGTGTGGCTGTGCCATCTTAGTGAAGAAAACAACCATCCCGAACTGGCAAGGAAAACCGTAGAGGCCATTCTTCGCAACAGCGGTATCGTGGCAGGAAAAGACTTCATGCTCGAGGTACTGAAAAGAAAGACGCCGACAGGGATTTTTGAACTTAAGTAAATGGATATAGACAAAGTACTCCAAAAGCTCCATATCGAAGAGCTCAACGACATGCAGAAAAAAGCATGCGTCACCATACTCGGCTCTACAGACGACGTGGTGATACTCTCGCCAACAGGCTCGGGAAAAACCCTCGCCTATCTCCTACCCACAGCTCATCTCGTCGATGAAACGACAGACAGGACACAGGTGCTCGTCGTCGTGCCTGGACGCGAACTCGCCCTCCAGTCGGCAAACGTGCTAAAATCCATGGGATGCGGAGTGAGGGCAGCCAGCTGCTATGGCGGACGACCGGCCATGGAGGAACACAAGACACTTAAGCAGGTCTTGCCACACGTCGTCTTCGGCACACCAGGACGTCTCATCGATCATCTGCAGAAAGGCAATATCTCGCCCTACTCCGTCAGGATGCTCGTCATCGACGAGTTTGACAAATGTCTTGAGATGGGATTCCACGACGAGATGGCACGTCTCGTCAAACTCCTACCTGGTCTCGACCGACGGGTACTGCTCTCTGCCACCGATGCGGAAGAGATACCTCATTTCATCAGCCTCGAACATGCCCACCACATCGACTTCCTCGACACCTCAGCACAAGTGCCCGAACGCGTCACCATATATGAGGTGAGAAGCGAGATGAAGGACAAACTTGCCGAGCTATCCCGCCTGTTACGCTCCTTCGGTGAAGCCAGCAGCATCGTCTTCCTCAACTATCGAGATGGAGTGGAACGAACAGCAGACTTTCTGCTGCGCGAGGGCTTTGCCGTAAGCCTCTTCCACGGAGGTCTCGAACAGAAACAGCGCGAGGACGCCATCTACAAGTTTAGTAATGGATCCTCAAACATCCTCGTCAGCACCGACCTTGCTTCGCGAGGACTCGATATTCCCGACATCGACAATATCATCCACTATCATCTTCCCCTCAGCGAAGACGGATACATTCACCGCGTAGGACGCACCGCACGATGGGAAGCCCGCGGACGCACGTTTTTTGTCCTCGGCCCCGATGAACACATGCCCGAATATGTCGAAGGCGATATCACCCCCTACGTCATCCCCGACCATCTGCCATCACCTGCGCCACCACGCATGGCTACTATATATATAGGTAAGGGAAAGAAAGACAAGATAAGCCGTGGCGACATACTCGGATTCCTCTGCAAGAAAGGACACCTCAAGGGCGACGAGATAGGACGCATCGACGTCAACGACCGTTTCGCATATGCAGCCATAGCCCGACATAAGCTCAAAGAGGTATTGCAAAATGTACGTGGAGAAAAGATAAAAGGCTTAAAAACAGTAGTAGAAGCTGTCAAATAGCAAGAAAAATACGTTTTTCGGTAAATTTTTGCTAAAATATTTGGCAGTTTCGTAAACTTAATGTACCTTTGCCGCCGTTTATAAAAACAATAAGATAACAAGAACACTATAATCAATTATTTAATAGACAATCAAAATGAAGAAGTACAACTTTAATGCAGGTCCCTCAATGTTACCTCGCGAGGTCATTGAAAACACCGCCAAGCAGTGTCTGGACTTTCAAGGATCAGGTCTTTCACTGATGGAAATCAGCCACCGTGCAAAGAATTTCCAACCAGTAGTAGATGAGACAGTAGCTCTCATGAAGGAATTGCTTCAGATTCCAGAAGGCTACTCTGTAATATTCCTCGGTGGAGGTGCCTCGCTTGAATTCTGTATGATTCCATACAACTTCCTTATTAAAAAGGCTGCTTACCTCAACACCGGAGTATGGGCAAAGAAGGCCATCAAGGAGGCAAAGCTTTTCGGCGAAGTTGTCGAGGTGGCTTCGTCTGCCGACGCCAACTACACCTTCATTCCAAAGGGCTGGTCATGCCCCGACGATGTTGACTACCTGCATATAACCACCAACAATACTATCTACGGTACCGAGATACGCAAAGAGCTCGACGTCAACGTACCAATGATTGCCGACATGTCATCTGACATCATGAGTCGTCCGGTTGACGTCAGCAAATATCAGTGCATCTATGGCGGCGCCCAGAAGAACCTCTCCATGGCTGGTGTCACTTTCGTCATCGTCAAGGACGACGCTCTCGGCAAGGCTCCACGCGAAATACCAACCATGCTCGACTATCGCACACACGTAGATAAGGGTTCAATGTTCAACACTCCTCCTGTTGTGCCAATCTACTGTATGCTCGAAAACCTCCGCTGGATTAAGGCTAACGGTGGTGTCGAGGCAATGGACAAGCTCGCACGCCAGCGCGCTGAGATTGTCTATGGCGAGATCGACCGTAACAAGCTCTTCCGTGGTACTGTGGCTGAGGAAGACCGTTCGCTGATGAACATCTGCTTCGTGATGAACGATGAGTATAAGGAACTCGAGAAAGACTTCTTAGACTTCGCTACAGAGCGCGGTATGGTCGGCATTAAGGGTCACCGTAGCGTAGGCGGTTTCCGCGCCAGCTGCTACAACGCACAGACCATCGAAGGTGTCAACGCTCTCGTGGCATGCATGAAAGAATTTGAAGCCAAAAATTAATATAATTAGGAATTAGGGATGAAATGACTGTTTGCGGTCAATTTCTCATTCCTAATTCCTTTTTTCTAATATAAATATATAGTATGAAAGTATTAGTAGCAACAGAAAAGCCTTTTGCAGCAGCAGCGGTAGAAGGCATAAAGAAAGAGATAGAAGGAGTAGGCAACCAGCTCGTCCTGCTTGAGAAATATACCGAGAAGCAACAGCTCCTCGATGCAGTGAAGGATGTAGATGCCATGATCATCCGTTCCGATAAGGTTGATGCTGAGGTTCTTGATGCAGCCAAGCAACTCAAGATCGTGGTTCGCGCTGGTGCCGGATACGACAATATCGACCTCGCTGCTGCCACAGCACACGATGTAGTGGCAGAAAACACTCCCGGACAGAACTCTAACGCCGTAGCTGAACTGGTCTTTGGCATGCTCGTCTTTGCCGTACGTAACTTCTTCAACGGCAAGGCTGGCTCAGAGCTCATGGGCAAGAAACTCGGAATCCTCGCCTTTGGTAATGTAGGTCGCAACGTAGCACGCATAGCTGCAGGCTTTGGCATGGAAGTATATGCTTACGACGCATACTGTCCAAAGGAAGTCATCGAGGCTGCAGGAGTAAAAGCCGTTGACAACCAAGACGCTCTCTTCGAGACCTGCGACGTGGTTTCACTGCATATCCCTGCCACACCAGAAACAAAGCAGAGCATCAACGCAGCTCTTGTAGGCAAGATGAAGAAAGGTGGCGTGCTTGTAAATACCGCACGTAAGGAAGTGATCAATGAGCCAGAACTCATCCAGCTTATGACAGAGCGCACTGACCTGAAATACGTCACCGACATCAAGCCCGACGCCGACGAGGAGTTCGCTAAGTTTGAGGGACGCTATTTCAGCACACCGAAAAAAATGGGCGCACAGACAGCCGAAGCCAACATCAATGCCGGCATTGCAGCTGCCTGCCAAATCAACGCCTTCTTCAAGGACGGTTGCACAAAATTCAAGGTGAACTAATTTATGGCAATAATTAAACCATTCAAGGGTATTCGTCCTCCAAAACAGTACGTGGAGGAAGTGGAGTCACGCCCATACGACGTCCTCGACTCCGAGGAGGCAAGGGCGGAGGCAGGCGACAACGAGAAGAGTCTCTACCACATCATTAAGCCTGAGATTGATTTTCCTGTAGGAACAAGTGAGTACGACCAGCGCGTCTATAAGAAGGCTGCGGAGAATTTCCAGAAGTTCCAAGACAAGGGATGGCTGATACAAGACTCCAAGGAACAGTACTACATCTACGCTCAGACCATGAACGGGAAGACACAGTACGGACTCGTCGTTGGAGCATTTGTCGATGACTATATGAACGGCACTATCAAGAAGCACGAGCTCACCCGTCGCGACAAGGAAGAAGACCGAATGAAACATGTCCGCGTGAACAACGCAAACATCGAACCTGTCTTCTTCGCCTATCCCGACAACGACGTCCTCGACACCCTCATCCGCCGTTATGCCGCCACCGAACCAGAATACAGCTTCATAGCACCGGTTGACGGCTTCGGACATCAGTTCTGGGTAGTCTCTGACGATGCTGACATTGCCACGATCACCGCCGAGTTCGCAAAGATGCCAGCCCTCTATATCGCCGACGGTCATCACCGTTCGGCAGCAGCAGCTCTCGTGGGTGCAGAGAAGGCAAAACTCAACCCCAATCATCGTGGCGACGAGGAGTACAACTACTTCATGGCAGTCTGCTTCCAGGCCTCACAGCTTACCATCCTCGACTACAACCGTGTGGTGAAAGACCTTAACGGGCTCTCCTCTGAAGAGTTCCTCGACAAGCTCTCAGCCAACTTCTGTGTAGAAGACAAAGGTACCGACATCTTCAAACCCGCCGAGCTACACGAGTTCTCACTCTATCTCGACGGCCATTGGTACAGCCTCAAGGCAAAGCAAGGTACATACGACAATAACGACCCCATTGGAGTACTTGACGTTGACATCTCCAGCCGTCTCATCCTCGACGAGATACTCGACATTAAAGATCTCCGTTCCAGCCAGCGCATAGATTTCGTTGGCGGTCTTCGCGGACTTGCCGAGTTGAAACGTCGCGTTGACAGTGGCGAGATGCGTGCCGCCCTGGCTCTCTACCCAGTGTCCATGCAACAGATCATGGATATTGCAGATAGTGGCAAGATCATGCCACCAAAGGCCACATGGTTTGAGCCTAAGCTACGCTCAGGACTGGTAATTCATAAATTGAGTTAAGCATTGGATTCGTATAAGACAATATCCGAAAAGAAAACAGGCGAGGGCTACATCACTGAAAAGCGAAGTAAGTTCCTCGCCTTTGCCCATCATGTAGATACCACCGACGACGTGAAGGATCTCGTGGCCATGTACCGCAAGAAATACTACGACGCACGTCATGTATGCTGGGCATATATGTTAGGTCCAGAGAAGAAGGACTTCAGGGCCAACGACGACGGCGAACCAAGCAGCACAGCAGGCAAGCCCATCCTTGGACAGATCAACAGTCGTGAACTCACCAATATTCTCGTCGTCGTGATACGATATTTCGGCGGGGTTCTCCTTGGTACGAGCGGACTTATTGTGGCATATCGCGAGGCAGCGTCTGCTGCCATAGACGATGCCGTCATAGAAGAGCGTCTGGTGGAGGACATTATCACCTACACATTCACCTACCCCATGATGAACGACGTGATGCGCATCGTGAAAGACATGCAGCCGCGCATTGTCTCCCAAACCTTCGACAACACCTGTGAGATACGATTAGCCATTCGCAAGTCACAATCAGAGGCATTAAAAGCAAAATTATCTAAATTATCGTTCGAATAATTTGGCGGTTTGCAAATTTCTTTGTACCTTTGCAGCCGAAATAAAGGAGAGTTGGCAGAGTGAACGATCGCGCTGGACTCGAAATCCGGTATACCCTCTTCGGGTATCGGGGGTTTGAATCCCTCACTCTCCGCGAAAATAGCTTAATGGGAATCAGTCAGATTCCCATTTTTTGTATCTGATTATCAACTTGTTATAGTTGTAACACTTTGAGAATGAGAGATTTTGAGAATTAATGCATCTCTGAGTAGTAATCAAGATGAGTGAAGATAATGCATCATCAAGTAAAAATATATTATTATAGACTTGTTAGAGTTCATTTTTGGACGAAAAAGTTCAAATAAAACAGTTTTTCATGCTTGATTTTGCAAAAAGGGTCGTAAAATTGTTAATATACGACTTTTTAATTGTTTTTTTTGCTCATTTGCCAAAAAGTATGTTTCTTTGCGCAAAATTTTTAATCTTAAATGAATATGACAATGAAGAAAGATGAAATGGAGCGACTCACATTGATGATTGCTGAGAAAACTGCCGAGATAGTGATAGAACGTCTAAATAGTACTCCAATTTCAAGGGAGGAGGATGACGATTATGTTACCAGTCAGGAGGCAGCTCACATACTTGGTGTAACACCAAATTATTTACGGTCAATGAAATATAAGTTTCCACATAAAAAGGTGGGAAATAAAAATCAGGGACGTGTTTTTTTCAAAAAAAGCGGACTATTCGAAAATTATGTAAAATAATTATGAAAACTTCAGTAGATTCTCCTATCGTTGGTTTCGTTTGGGACCGATATAATGAGGCTTCTGTCGAAAAAGATGCGGTCATTGAAATTCGCATCTATTATCGAAGGAAGACAAAATATCATAGCACTCGTATTCGGGTGTTCGAAAAGGAATGGAAACATGGTCGCGTAGTTAATCGTGTCGATGCCATGATTATCAACAAGCAACTTGACCAGTACCTTGTTGATATTCGTGAGATCATTTACGAAATGTATAAGGATGGTAACATCGATATTGATGCCATTTTTCCGAGGTTGGAAGCGAAACGGAAACCAAACGTCTCTTTTCTTGATTTCTGCGAGGAAAGAATGAAGATTCGAAAATACGGTAAGGCTAAAGACAGCCAAGAACGTTATAACCGTTTTTTCCGATTCCTTAAGGAATATGGGAAAATTAAGACATTCTATGACATGACGGATTCTAAAGTAATGGAACTTGATCGTTTTCTAAAGAAAAAAAATATGAAAGCGAAGAGCCGTTGGAACAACTACCATCGGTTCCTCAATTCGTTTATTTTGGATGCTCAAAAGGAGGGACTTATAAAGGTAAACCCATATGATCGTGTGAAGATAGAAAAAGGTGACGACTACGATGGAATAGAGAAATATCTTACTCCAGAGGAGTTTCAACAATTACGTGGAGCCACTATGCCCGATACACGTTTGGAGCGTGTGCGTGATATCTTTGTATTTCAGGTCTTTACGTGTTTGTCGTATCACGATCTTAAATCCTTCGACTCAAAAAAGATAAAAGAAGTAGATGATAATAAGGTCTATTTCGGGCGACGTGGAAAAACTAAAATAGAGTACACTATTCCTCTTCTATCACCGTCAATAGAAATACTGGAAAAGTATAATGGCAAGTTACCTCTAATCAGCAATGTTAAGTACAATGAATACCTGAAAGAGGTGGCAGCAGCGGCTGGAATAAACAAACCAATCACAACGCATTGGGCGCGTCATACAGGCGCAACATTGTTGCTTAATTCCGGTGTTAAAATAGAAATTGTATCGAAAATTTGCGGACATAGCAGCATAAAGATAACTGAGAAAATTTACGCAAAAATGCTTCCGAAAACAGTTCTTTCTGAAGTTACAAAAATCGAGGGGAGGTTAGTATGACAAACTTACAAATTAAAGAAAAGTGGAACGAAGTTCTGGACTTCGCTACGGAACACGCCACAAATAAAGGGCTGCATACGGGCATAAAGTGGCTGGAGGATAGTTTCAACGAGTACTTGGAAATGACTGATAATACACCGGGTTACGGCATCGGCGGACAGCCAGGCAGCCGTCACAACCGTGAGGTTCTCGCTCAGAGGATAGTCCTCGCATTGGGTCCCTTCGTCGGTGGCCGTCATATCCTCGACGAACAGCAGCTCACGAAACTGAAGGATTCACTGAAGGAGATAGTAAATAACGAACAAAAATGCAATCAAATACGTCGATGAAAACGATAATAACAAAACATCCACCTTAAAATAAGAAAGCCCCAAGCAATAATGCCTGGGGTATGGGTTCGGAAACTTCTTTGATGTTTCGGAAAAACCGATAACTTTCTTCTGGACAAGGGCAAAGTTACGCATAATTTCCGAATCCACCAAATTTTTCAGCAAAAAATTAACATATTAATGGATAGAAATTATGAATATCGAAAAAATTATAGAGTACGCAGACTCGAATTATAAAGCAAAAATAGTTGACGAAATTCCGATGGACGGTATTAATCCTCGTATTCGAAAGTATATCGAACACACTGCAGGTGTTCTCCGAGCACCAACCAACTTTGTTTTCGGCGAGGTTGTGACGATTTTTGGTGCGATGCTTGGCAGAAAGGTGACGGTATGCGACGGCGCATATTATAATCGTTGTAATTTATTTTCTGCTATTGTTGGCGTTGCCAGCGGTGCGAAGACCCCGACCATAAACTACTGTATGAAGCCTATAAGTCGGATGGAAAAGAGTAATTATGACGATTTTATATGTAAATTCAAAACCGCAAAGGCGAAGGAAGAAGATTTGCCGGAGTATGACAAACAGATGATAGTGAGCAATGAGACCATTGAGAACTTGTACAGAGTTTTATATAATGTTAGGAATTTTCCTATAGGCACTCTCATGCATCAAGACGAATTATTGAATTTCTTTGGCGGGAATGCGAAGAAGTATTCTGATGGAAATATCATTAGCGATTTCCTTACGTTATTTGACGCTTTATCGACTCTACGTGTCGGTCGTGTAAGGCTCGAACTGCCTTTAATTATCGACGAACCTTTTCTTACAATTCTTGGGGGAATCCAAAAGAAAAGGATTCCTGAATTATTTGCTGGTCAGGAACACAACGGCTTCTACTCTCGTTGGTTGTTTTGGCTGCCCAATCAAGATTGTGCGCTCATCGATGATAGGGACACCAAACCAGACCAGGAATGGGAAGATTTGGTCGATCGTGCAACATCATCACAGTTGGAGAACATCCTACTTAGTTTCGAAGATGTGGGATTCGTGAGGCAACTGGACGACGAGTACCGTCGCCTTCGCGACATATTAGAAGAAGACGGAGAAGATGAACTGTCTGAGACCATTATGAAGCAGGGGTATGTAATTCGCCGCCTTGCCGCTATTTTCCATGCCCTAAATGCTCTTGCCGAAGGCTATGCTCCGAGAGAGTTTATCCGGAACGAGACGGTAGAATATTCCAGCAGGGTCGTAGAGCATCTCTTTCGCAATTCCTGCATTGCCCAAAGAATAATAGATGAACAGAGAAAGAAACCCATCTCGACGAGGGAAGCTATATTGGCTTTGGCTGCAAATTGTGAATGTAATGGTATTGGTTTAGACAAAATAAACCGTTCTTTACTGTCGTCAGCTTTGGGAGGCAAACCTACTCAACAATATATTTCTAAAGTTTTGGGTGAATTGAGGAAGAAATGAAAATGTAGCTCTGGGAGAATCCAATAAAGGGTTTTCCCAGAGAGAATATTCTCTATTTCTTACATATATATTAACTAAATGAATATTAATTATGTTAAATATATTAACTAAAAAAACACATTATAGGCTTAGTTGTAGGTTGTACCTTAATAAAGTCTCTAATATTCAATGAGTTACATAGATTTGAACTACAACTAAAAAATCTTTACAAATTAATTTGGTTGTAGTCGAAATCTTCTGAAAGCCGCATAAACACTGGGGTTTTCGGAGGTACAACCTACAACCACCCTTATATGTGTTTGCGTTAAATAGAAATTAACAATTATTTCTTTACAAAAATAGACAAGATGAATATCAAGGAAATAAAGGAAAAATACACGTGCCTTGACTACCTTGGGAATCGGGTGGTAAGGAAGACTGCTGAAGGCTATCTGTGTCGTGCCCCATGGAGGGAAGACAAGCATCCTTCTCTGACCGTTACACCAAATGGTAGAGGATGGAAAGACCATGTGACAGGTGAACATGGCAGCATAATCGATATGGTGATGCGATGTTTAGGTACAAATGATGTGCGAAGGGTGTTGGAGGAATTGGGAAACGGCAATCTCTCTCCTTTTGACCAGCAAAAAATATTCTGCGGGTCAAAGGAAAAGGGAAATGGCTTCGCATTTATTGAAGTGATGCCGCTTCAGTCAAAGGGCTTGTATGCCTACCTCCACAATCGTTGCATCAATATAACGATAGCCAAGCAATTCCTTCGTGAGGCTCATTACGGCTTTGAAGTTAGGGAGGATGGCAAATACCTATACGCTCTGGCCTATGGTAACGACAAAGGCGGCTATGAGCTGCGTAGCTGCTCGTATAAAGGTTCAACTCATCCGAAGGGTATAACTACCCACGTCCACCGAGAAAATGCCCCTACGGTCGTTTTTGAGGGCTTCTTTGATATGCTGTCTTTTGCTACGCTTTGTGGCGAAATACGACATAACCACCTCACGCTCAATAGTATCGTCAATGTGGATGCAGCAATAGAAACATTAAAACTGACAGATAACAAGGTTTTCCTCTGCCTCGACAACGACAAGGGCGGTGACGATGCCACAGCAAAGATGCTGGATGCGCTGCCGTCTGCCATCGACATCAGGAGTAGGTTCGCCCCAGCAAAGGATCTGAACGAATATTTACTAAAAATAATACGAAAATGAAAGACATAGTCCGTATTTAATTAAAGTAACAAAAATTAAATACGGACTTACTTGTATGTTCACCTTTTTATTTGATTGCCTGCCCAATCGGTGAGGTCTGTTACGTAGCTCGGTCCACCGCCAGCATCCTGCGATTGTCCACGGAGGAGAGCATTTAGTCGTTGATGGGTGCCTCGTGCGATGGCCATCACCTCTCGCGCAGCACCATCCACCCAACCTGGTGGTGTCCCCTGTCTATGGAAGTCTTTCTCTGCCAGGGAAAGAAGATCCGTAGCGGCATCGGTTCTTTCTCCTCCAGCTGAAGCGATAGCCTTCTCTATGCTTAGAGCCTGCTGCGGTGTGAAGTCCTTCTGTGTCGGCGAACTCCCCAAGTGGAATATGGCCGCCACCGCCTCTTTCGCTGCTGGCCATCGACGAAAAATAACAGCATCTCGAGCCTCGATGTGCTTGTCGGCCATCCGAAGTTCACCTGCCTTATCCATTTTTTTTATGTCTTCCCTCGTCTTCTCAATTATGGAGTTCGTTTTATGGAAAATGCTCTCAGCTTTCGAGGATAAAGCCGAAATATGTTTCCTCAAGTCTTCGTTCGTGAATGCGAGTTTTTTCCCCTTTTCCTGAAGGCTGAAGAGGTCTCTCTCCGCTTCCTCACGTTTCTTTGTCTTGTCGGCTATTTTCGACTCTATCTCTGCCAGCTCTGCCATCAGTTCTGAGCGTTTCTGTTCGAGCTGTCCGTTGCTTTCCGAATATTCATCTTCGAGGGCAGCTATCTGTGCTTCGAGATTATCTCTTTGCCCTTCGAGGTTCTGTAACATCGTCGAGAGACCCTTGAAACGTTTTTCTGCTTTTTTTATCTGGCTTTCGATATTGCTAAGCTCTTTCCTTGCCTCCTTTACTTTTTTCATGGTCTCCTTAAAGATAACGTATTCAGCACCAGTACGATGTTTACTTAAGGCCTGCTCCTCTGGTGACAGCACATCATATGAAGTCCCTCGTTCAAGTCCATATTTGTACCCGATCTGCAGATGATATTCAGTGTGGAGATTTTCGAAAAAGGCAGCACGTTCTTTCGGAGTTCTCCCGACCACATCATAATAGCTCACCGCCTCCTTTGTTTTTCTCTCTTCCCCCGCCTTTACTCTTCCACGCTTCTGAACTATGCCCACGGGCACAACTTGGATGTGTGCATGGGGGGTCGTCTCATCAAGATGAACATTAAATCCGACAATGTTTTCTTCGCCGTATTTTACAGCTATCCACCGATAGGTGTCCAAAGCCCAATTCTCGATTTCTTGGCATCGGGAAACTGAGGCATTACTTTCTTGGTTTCCACCGAATATTACGGACTGATTTCCGAACGCCATCTCTCGTAATCTTTCTTGGTCTCCACCGACAACAAAATCAAGACAAACGTTTGGTGTATTTGGCGACTCTTTTTTGTAGTGTCGGAACCCCAATTCTTGTAATCGTTTTTCGAGCCTTTCATGTAATGGAGTCCCTTGCGACAACATCGGGCATATCTTCCCCTTGACGACCTCAAAGTTCAACGGCCGCCGGTACCAATCATAGTAGCATGGTTTGCCACTATAGTCTGTCGTTTTTTCGTAGCGTTCTTCGTCCCATCCTCGACGCTCGTTTTCGTTACTCTGCGCCGCCGACATTGCCTTTATCGGCTGCATGTGAATTGATCCTTTCTTTGCCATCTTTTTTTTCTTTTTATTGTTCTTTTTTCTATTGCAGCTTGCTGCTCGTTCCCGAAGGGCCCAGGGGGGTATTTAATATGAACTCGATAAGAGGTCAAATTTTAAATACCCATATTGGGTTTTGGATATTTAAAAAAATACTCCCCCTGCGGCACGTTCGGAAAACTGCTGCGAAGTTATGTAAAATTCGGCAATTCCACCACCTCAAAAAAATAAAAAATCGTATATTAACGTTTTAACGACTTAAGGGGTGTTTCTGGGGCTGGGGAAAGGAGAAAAAATAGCAGGGGTATAGGGGGCTTCCCCATAGCGACCAGCACCTCAGAACGCAACGAAGTGGAGCGGTAAAAGAGGGCTGCACCTCGTGCCGAAATGTGGAGCGAGCAGAACATTAATAGCCCTCCCTTTTATACGCCAAGAGAAAATCAACGAAAATCCGACCGAAAAAGTCGTAAAATTGTTAATATATGACTTTTTATTTTTTTTATTCTTCCATTCCTTTTTTTTATTATATTTTTGCACGGAAAATTTTTAATAAAAATAGAACAATATGAATGTACAAAAACTACAGACAATGAGAGGCAGCGAAAAACTGAAAATTCAGGCCGCTGTCCTCGAGGTGATGGAGACCAAGGGGTTCTCCCTCGACAAGGATTTCGGTCTAATCGAAAGCACAGAAAATCCAGCGAACTGGATAATGGCATTCACCCACAAATCCAGTGCCTTTGAGGACCTCGAAAACGTTAGAGGAAAACTTGGTTCAAATTTCAAAATTCAAATTACCTCGAAGTCCAAAGAACACTTCCTTTTCAGGATCGAGGGACCGGCTGAAGAGTTCATCAAATTCGGGCAAGGATTGAAGGCATTGGCGACACCATCTCAGCCTATCCCTCCTCGGTCATATTCTCCGTTACCAACACCAAAATAATAATGTATATGAAGAAAAAAATATCCAAATTCTGTATGCTTGTCGCCATGCTGACAGCCATGTCTTGTAGTGACGACGACAACACAGTCGTTCCAGGTTCTTCCGTGATGATGTCCTTCTGTGGCGAGGACATCCAAACAGACACACGTGCTTCCTTCACCACGTCGATGACGTCCTTCGGACTTTCTTGTTCCGTGTATTCTTCTTCAGCCACTGCTTCGTCGGCGGCATTTGGAAACTACTTCCTGAACAAGGAAATCTCCAACAATGCCACAACGGAATATTTCTGGCCGGGTAGTGGCAAAAAGTGCAGCTTCTACGCATACTATCCGTGTGGAAATAGTAATATAATTTTGAACTCTACAACATCATCAACGGGTTCACCGACGTATGCCCTCACCATACCGACGGACATCACGAAACAAGTGGACTTCTGTGTCGCTGAGGTGAAGGATGTTGCCGGCGACTACGAGCGTACAGTTACTCTTCCCTTTTCCCACGCTTGTGCCTCAATTTCCTTCAAAATAAAGAATACCGGAACGGAGGCATTCACCCTAAAGTCCGTGTCATTCTACGGGGTTAAGCAGTCAGGAAGATACAGCAATGGAATATGGTCCACGTCGGGCAACGCCTCCACATCCACATCAAATGCGATGACGATAACGTCAAACACATCTATCGATGGCGGTGCCACGCTTGATGTGTCTGGCACTTCCAATAAGATAATTGTCATACCTCAGACTATTGCTGCAGGGACGGAGATATTTGATGTGCTTTTTACTGTAAATGGCGAAGACAAACACTTTTGTTATAGCCTGACCGATGCATTGACGCTAAACAAAGGTACTCAATATACTTATACATTAAATATAAACACATATACTCCTCCTGCGGAATCTACTCCTGTGGATCTTGGTTTGCCGTCGGGACTTAAGTGGGCGGCTGGAAATGTCGGGGCTAAGAATCCTGAGGATTATGGACTGTACTTCGCATGGGGTGAGACAGAAGGATTCACCGCAGAACAGGTGGTGGCAGGTGTGCGCTCGTTCAACTGGTCTTCATACAAGGCAAAAGAAATAGCCGCTGACCTCACGCCCGAACAGGATGCCGCACACGTTAATCTTGGGGGAAGCTGGCGTATGCCGACCAAAGCAGAGTATCAAGAGTTGCTTGATAACTGTAACGTAGTTTGGACGGCAAATTATGGTGGAACGGGGGTGGCAGGACGAGTTCTTACCTCCAAAGTTAATAGAAAATCGGTGTTCTTCCCCGCCGCCGGTGGCTGCTACGGTTCTTCCCTGGATTACGTAGGCTCGTACGGCGACTATTGGTCGGCTTCATGGGGCTCGTCCTCCAACGCTTGGTACTTGGCGTTCTATTCCGGGTACCAGGGCCTGTACGATAACCGCGGGTGTTATGGGTTCTCGGTGCGCGCGGTCTGTGAATAATCTTTTTTGTTTCATCATAACCAATCCTTCGGGATTTCAGGGGGTGCAGCGGCATCCCCTTTTTTTGTAATGGTCAATAAAAAATTGGATAATCATAAATAAAACGAGCCATCCTGAATCGTTAGGATGGCTCGTTTTATTTATTTCTCTGCGTACCGAAGGTTTCGGGCTTCCCAGTTTATCTCCAATTTCGACAGTCCACAACCCTTCTTCATAAGGGAGAGTGTCCCAGCGATTACCCAAGGTCGGTCGTCCTCGGACTGCTCTTGAATGTATTCCCAGGCGTTCGCGCCCGTCTTCATCGTAGTGTTCTTCAGCAGATTTATCTGCTCCTCTGTAAGTGTTTGTACCATAAGCATTGTTGTTTTTGTTCCTTTGCTGCAAAGGTACAACAAAAATCGAGAAAAACGAAATAATTGTGTTAAAATGCCCCAAAATGGTACACCTTTCAAAAATAGGCACTTGGCTTCAATCTCGAAAATCTTAAAGCCAAAGGGCTCTTGACTCAGAGAATTGAAAAAAGCTGATTGTCCCCCAAAAAAAGTAGCATAAATATTTGGAAGTTTGCAAATTTCTTCTTAACTTTGCAAGCAATAAAACTATATAATTGTTAGAGCAAATGATTGACACTTCGTAATATAATAGATACATAGTGTTGATTCTCAATAAGTTATAAGAGAATATGAGGGCGTAATAATACAATCCCTCACTCTCCGCTTAATGACTTAAAGGGAATCTTGTCGATTCCCTTTTTTCGTACCTGATTATA
>SAMEA3663015__coassemble_290_pt1 | contig 22887 bp, 15 predicted proteins | sample SAMEA3663015__metabat2_low_PE_023 | metagenome-assembled genome bin SAMEA3663015 (sample SAMEA3663015) | pig gut metagenome | biome: pig gut; feature: pig-associated habitat; material: faeces | place: France | collected 2012 | reverse complement strand
GGGCGTTGCTCATGGCTCCGTCTATCATCAGCGTGGCTCTCGAGTAGCCGTCGGGGATGGTGACCGTGGTGCGGTAGAAGCCTTGTCCTATCCAGGGCAGTGCTCCCGAACGTCCCGACTTCTCCGACTTCTCTGTCTCGCCGTTTTGTTCTATCGCCACATACTGAAGGTCCCATTTCTTGTCGAACGGTCCGGCAATGGCCCAGTCGTGTGGTACTGACACCGATTCCCAGTGGTTGTTGTCTCTTGAAAACTGCCAGCCGTCGGTGAGGTTGATCACTCGTCGGGGCTGTGAGTTGGCGAGGGCAGCAACGGCCAGCGCCATGAGGGTCATTTTATTTCGCATAAGTATATTCTTTTTTTCGCTTCGCTCAAGGAAACTTCTTCCTTTTTTCGCTTCGCTCAAGGAAACTTCTTCTTTTTTTCGCTTCGCTCAAGGAAACTTCTTCTTTAACTTCCTGCAAATGAACTATTCCCAACACTCGATGTCCTTCTCTGTGTCAGTCATCATCGAGCGTCTAAACTGCGGATCGCGGTGCTGGCGTCGTTGCTCAATGTAGTTGTCGAGAAGCTGAAAAACCTTTGGCGAGAGTTGGATGATGGCGATGAGATTGACCAGAGTCATTATGCCCATACATATATCCACCATGCTCCAAGCCGTCTGCAAGGTGACCAGTCCGCCTGCCATTACTGTTATTCCCGTTATCAGACGGAAGATGTTGATAGACGTCTTGCCGTCGGTGATAAACCTTATGTTGGTCTCGCCATAGAAATAGTTGGCGATGATCGTGCTGTAGGCAAAGAGGAAGATGGCGGCGGTGATGAACAAGCCTCCAGCCTTTCCCACGTGGGCTTCAAGGGCATACTTCGTGAGGATGATGCCGTCGCGTCCGCTGTCGTAGAGCCCGGAAAGGAGGATGATGAAGGCGGTGCAGCTACAGATGACGATGGTGTCGGAGAACACGCCGAGAGCCTGTAGCAGTCCTTGTTTCACGGGATGTGACGTGTGGGCGATGGCAGCCGCGTTAGGTGCCGAGCCTTCTCCTGCCTCGTTGCTGAACAGACCGCGTTTCACGCCTTGCATCATCGCCACTCCTATCATGCCGCCCGCCGCCTGTTCGATACCGAAGGCGCTCTTCACAATGAGGGCTATCATCGACGGGATCTCGGTGATGTTTATCGCCAACACCACTATCGAGAGCAAGATATAGCCTGCGGCCATAAACGGCACCACGATGCCTGAAAAGTTGGAGATGCGCGTCACGCCACCGAAGATGATGGCCAGCGTGGCCGCCGTGAGACCAGCGCCTATCCATGCGCGGCTGATGCCCGAGGCGTCGGAGAGAGCGTCGCAGAGCGTGTTGCTCTGCACCACTTGGTTGGCCATGCCGAAGGTGATGGTGATGAGCACGGCAAAGAGTATTCCCATCCATCGTCTGTGGAGTCCGTACTGCATGTAATATGCCGGACCGCCGTAGAACGACTCCTTGCCGCGCCGCTTGTAGAGCTGTGCGAGTGTCGATTCCACAAATGCCGTAGCAGCGCCGAGAAGAGCCATGACCCACATCCAAAACACCGCTCCCGGACCGCCGACGAATATCGCCGAGGCTACTCCGGCGAGGTTGCCCGTCCCGACGCGGCTCGACAGCGACACGGAGAATGCCCTGAACGAACCTATCTTCTTCGTGCGGTCGGCATCGTCGGCAGAGGCCGTCGCCGAGCTGTCTTCCACCTTACTTATATATATAGGGCGTCCTGTGATAATCTTCACCATGTCGCCAAGCAGTCGGAACTGCACGCCCTTTGACCTCACGGTGAAATATACGGCACAACCAACGAGCATCACCACTACCACATAGGTCCAGAGATAGTCGTTGATGGCATCCAAAAGCTGAATTATCGATAGCATTGTAGTCATTGTCTTTTCTGTTTATGATGCAAAAGTATTAAATATTAGTCAAATAACGGCAAAAAAAGATGTTTTTTTGAAAAAAAAGTGTGATAAGTGAAACTTTTTGCCGCATAGCAACGTCAAACAGACAAAATAAACAACATAATTGATAATAGAAAGGATTATAAAAATGAAAAAGTTATTTATGTTTATCGCTGCCGTGTTGGCGCTCGTGTCGTGTTCGTCGGTGACATCAAACAAGGAGGACGTCATGGTACAGGAAGACCGGAAGGTGGGCAAGTTTACAAGTATAGCCATACAAGGCTCGCCGACAGTGATCTATCGACAGGGCAACACCTGCACCGTGAAGGTGAGGGCAAACAAGTCGGTGATAAAAGACATAAAGACGACAATCGACAAGGGTTGTCTCAACGTGTCGATGAAGGGTAATGGCGGCTTCTTCGTCTTTAGCAAGGAAAAACCGATTACCATTTATGTCACTTCGCCTGACCTTATCGGCGTGGAGATTGCTGGCTCGGGCGACTTCAAGAGCGAGATGCCGCTCGACACCGACAACATTCGACTCGTGGTGCGCGGCTCGGGCGACATCGACTTCGACGGGAAGATACTTTGCGACAATGCGAAGATGGAAGTGACTGGCTCGGGCGACATCGATGTGAAAGACATTGAGGCTCTTACTACCGACATCTCTGTGATTGGATCGGGTGAGATAGACGTCAACCAGCAGAAGGTGATCAACACCGACGTGAGGCTGACAGGCTCGGGCGACATTACTATCAAGTGCGAGAGTTGCGGAAACATCAATTCAAACCTTACCGGATCGGGCGATATCAGCATCTACGGCTCGGGCAACAACATCAGCAAGCAGAAGGCTGGCTCTGGCGACTATAACATCAATGTGACAAAGAAATAACATCTTTTATAGGTCTAAAGCAGCATCTTTTATAGGTTTAATGCATGTTTTTTTAAGGATTAAAGCAATTTTTTTTAAGGATTAAGGCAAGTTTTTATAGGTTTATCGCAAGTTTTTAGGATAGTATTCGTCATTCTACATTCTTTTTTGTAATTTTGCACCCCAATATACAAATTAGAATGTAGAATGAAATATGCTGTAATAGCCGCTGGCGAGGGCAGCCGATTGGCTGCGGAAGGTATTGACTCGCCAAAACCATTGGTTAGGGTAGCTGGTGAAATGCTCATCGACCGCCTAATCAGAGTCTTTATGGACAACGATGCAGAAGAGATAGTCGTAATCTGCAACGACCTTACAACACAGGTGAGCCACCACCTGCTCGACATACAACAAAACGGACTGAAAGGCCGACCGGTGCCTCTGCGCTTCGTGGTAAAGAGCACTCCATCGTCGATGCATAGCTTTTATGAAATCAGCCGCTATCTGACCGACGGACCGTTCTGTCTCACCACCGTTGACACCATCTTCCGCCCAGAGGAGTTTAAAGAGTATGTCAGCGCACTGAAGGAAAGCGTGGAAAAGGGCATCGACGGACTGATGGGCGTCACTGACTATATCGACGACGAGAAACCACTCTATGTAGATGTGGATGAAAGCAACAACGACATAAAGGCGTTTCTCGACAAGAGCGACACATGCCGCTTTATCTCGGGCGGAATATATGGACTTACTCCACGTGCCATCGACACCCTCACGGCTTGCATTGAGCGGGGCGACAGCCGCATGCGCAACTTCCAGCGGGCACTCGTCGCCGACGGACTCTCGCTCAAGGCATTCAACTTCTCCAAAGTGCTCGATATCGACCATGCGTCGGACATAAAAAAGGCAGAGGATTTTCTAAAATAATCATATCTCTTCACTTATGGCAACAAAATTTTCAGAACTTCTCAAGGCTTCGATGAAGTCGGAGGATACAGAAGAATGGATTGACATCTATTTCACACGACCTATAGGATTGGCTTTCGCCCTGATGTGGAAGGCATTGGGAGTCCATCCTAACGCCATCACCATCCTCTCCATCTTCCTCGGACTGGGAGCGGGATATATGTTCTATTTCCCCGACATCGAACACAATATCTGGGGCGTGGTGCTGCTGATGTTCGCTAACTTCTGCGACTCCACAGACGGACAGCTTGCACGACTGACAGGACAGAAGACACTCGTAGGACGTATGCTCGACGGATTCTCGGGCGACGTGTGGTTCTTCGCCATATATCTCGCCATCGCATTGCGACTCATGGACGAGCCGCTGCCTTTCCTCGACAACATCACGTGGGGCTATTGGGGATTCGTACTCTGTCTCGTGGCTGGCTTCCTGTGCCACTCGCCACAGTCGTCGCTCTCTGACTATTACCGACAGATTCACCTCTTCTTCCTACTTGGCAAGAAAGGTAGCGAACTCGACGACTACGAGAGCCAACGCGCCATTTACGACAAGATGCCATGGAAAGGCAACTTCTGGGCGAAAATGTTCTACTACAATTACGCCAACTACTGCCGTAGCCAGGAGAAACGAACACCCGAGTTCCAGGCTCTCTACAAGGTGATAAGACTGCGCTGGCCTAACACAGAAGACATACCGCAGACCTTGCGCGACGAGTTCCGCCACAACTCGCTGCCGCTGATGAAATTCACCAACCAACTCACGTTCAATCAGCGTGCCATCATGATCTACGTGTTCTGCCTTGCCGGAGTGCCTTATCTTTATCCAATAATAGAAATTACCGTGTTCTCGGCCATCTACTCATATATGCACCGCACACACGAAAATTTCTGTAAGCAACTATGTGGATCGCTTTAGCTGATAAACAGGATATTACACGAGCCGGCATGCAGCATGTGCTGGGCTCGTATGGAGATGTCAACATGCGTCAGACCGACGACAAGTATGAACTCATCGAGATGCTGAGCCAGCATCCAGATGCACTCTGTATCATCGACTATACGCTCTTTGACATCAACGACATCGAGGAGATGCAGATCCTGCACGACCGTTTCCTCGATGCAGCTTGGATCATGTTCAGTGTCGATCTGACTATCGACTTCGTGCGACGCATCATGGCTATGGGGCAAAACTGTTCGGTTTTGCTGAAGGAGTCGTCGATGCACGAGATACGCGAATGTATCGACTACGCTATACGCCGCCGACGCTACGTCTGCCAACGCATGACTGAGATGCTGCTCGTTCCGGCAGACACGCATGCGGCTGATGCCGACGAGGTGAAACTCACTCGCACCGAGACTGAGATACTGAAGGACATCGCCCTCGGCATGACCACAAAGGAGATTGCCGACAAGCGCTTCTCCAGCTTCCATACTGTAAACACTCACCGGAAAAATATCTTCCGCAAACTGGGCGTGAACAACGTCCACGAGGCAACAAAATATGCCCTTCGGGCTGGATTGATAGATTCGGCGGAATATTATATATAAAGATGATAAGATTCTTCAAGCGTTTTTCACTGCCCGTATCGCTCTTTGTCGGCGTGGTGGCGTATCTGCTCTTTTCACGCATCGAGCAGCTGCAGCCTATTGGCAACGTGGCGGGACCGCTGTGTCTTGACGTGATGCCCGTCATTCTGTTCACCATCCTCTATGTCACCTTCTGTAAGATACAGATCAAGGAACTCAGACCGCGGGTGTGGCATTTCAAGTTGCAGGGCATAAGGATTGCCTTGTCGGCACTCTTCGTCTGGCTGATAACGTTGACTACTGATGCCGACATGAAACTCATCCTCGAGGGCGTGTTTATCTGCATCATCTGTCCTACAGCAGCAGCCGCTCCGGTCGTCACCGAGAAACTGGGAGGCAGCATCGCCTCGCTCACCATCTATACCATCATTGCCAACGTGGTGACATCGGTCATCATTCCGCTGTTCTTCCCAATGGTGGAGAAAGAGGCCGACATCACTTTCCTCTCTGCCATGCTCATGGTGCTGAGAAATGTAACCGTCGTGCTCGTCGTGCCTCTCGCACTTGCACTCACCAGCAGAAAGGTCATTCCGGCTTTTACCGACTGGCTACGCTCCAAACGCGACCTCGCCTTCTATCTCTGGTGCATCAACCTCGCCATTGTCTCGGGTGTCACCGTGCGCAATATCCTCGCCTCCACGGTGTCGGGAATGACGCTCGTGTGGCTGCTCTTACTCCCCTTGGCTGTGTGCGTGTCGCTATTCGCCATCGGCAAGGCCGTCGGCCGACCTTACGGCGAGAGCATCAGCGCCGGACAAGCATTAGGTCAGAAAAACACCGTCGTCGGCATCTGGCTTACCATCTCGTTCCTCAATCCGTTAGCTGCCGTAGCTCCCGGAGCCTATGTGCTGTGGCAGAACATGGTCAACGCATGGCAGTTGTGGTATAAGGAAAAGTATGGCAAATTGAAATGGTGAAAACTTAAAAAATCTTTTTGCTTACAAAATATCACAAAAAAAGCATTGCCGATATCAGATTATTTCGTATCTTTGCGCCGTAAAGCCGCAGGAATGTGGGCTTTGACAAGTTTTGTATAACAATAATATAGGAAAGAGAATGAAAAAGTACATCTTAATGTTTGCCATACTGATGATGTCGGTAGTGGCTTTCGCACAGGACAAGAAGACCTGTCCAAAACAGAAACAGGAGTGTAAGAAAGAATGTTGCCAAAAGGCTGCTGACGGCTGCAAGAAGGCTTGTGATAAGAAGCAAGGCGAATGCAAGAAGCAAGGCGAGTGCAAGAAGCAAGGCGAGTGCAAGAAGCAGGCTGGCAACAAGAAGGTTTGCGCCAAGAAGCAGGTTTGCGACAAGGCTGAAAGTCAGGATTGCTGCAAGAAAGCTAAGTAAAAATTGAAATTGCGAGATAACGACCGCACGATAACGTCTTGAAAAAAAGGCGTTTCGTGCGGTCTTTGCTTGATAATACTAACACCTGCTAAAAAAGTATCATAATGTTTTACACTTTTGCACTAACTTTGCATCCGAAAACATTTACATAACCTAAATAAAAGTATTTATGAATAGGAAAAAACTAACAACATTCATCGCGTGTTGCCTCGCTTCGTTAGGCATGCAAGCAGAAAACATCAACATCTCCACGCCACGCACCTCGCTCGTCGTGGATGCCACAAACGGTCAGGATCTAAAGTTCGTATATTACGGAACACGACTCTCTGCCGCCGACCTTCAGACGGCTATCGACGTAGAAAGTCATAGCTACAGCGCTTATCCAGCATACGGATATAACTGCGCAGCCGAGCCGTGTCTCGCCGTGCGACATGCAGACGGCGACATGACTCTGCAGCTGCAGGTCACCGGCACCGAGACCCGACAGGAGGCTAACGCTACTGTCAACGTGGTGAAGATGAAAGACAAGGAGATGCCTTTCTTTGTCAATGTTTGCTATCGTACATACAATGATGTCGATGTGATCGAGACTTGGACTGAGATAAGCCATGCAGAGAAGAAAACCGTCACTCTCTTCCGCTACGACTCGGGCTGCCTGCCCATAAGACGAGGCAACGTATGGGTGTCGCATCTCTACGGCTCGTGGGCCAACGAAGGCAGGGTGAGCGAAGAACCGCTGAAGCCAGGTATGCTCGTGATAGAGAATAAAGACGGCATTCGCAATTCGCATACCTCACACGGCGAAGTGATGTTCTCGCTCGACGGCAAGGGACGTGAGAACGATGGCGACGTCATCGGAGCTGCCATCTGCTACACCGGCAACTACAAGCTCCGCGTAAACACTCACGACGACGAGAGCCATCTCTTCTTCGCAGGTATCAACGAGGAAGCATCGGAATATCACCTCAAGCGTGGCGAGACATTCACTACTCCAGTACTCGCCCTCACCTTTAGCCGGGAAGGCATGAGCGGCGTGAGCCGAAACTTCCACCGCTGGGGACGTAACTATCAGCTCGCACACGGAAACAAGGTGAGGGACATTCTGCTCAACTCGTGGGAAGGCGTATATTTCGACATCAACGAGGAGGGAATGGACCAGATGATGGCTGACATCTCATCGATGGGAGGCGAACTCTTTGTGATGGACGACGGATGGTTTGGAGAGAAATATCCACGACTCACCGACAACTCTTCGCTCGGCGACTGGAAAGTGGATCCCAACAAGTTGCCTAACGGCATCGGCGGACTTCTCGACGACGCCAAGAAACACGGCATAAAGTTCGGCATCTGGCTCGAACCTGAGATGACAAACAATCCAAGCGAACTCTACGAACAACATCCCGACTGGGTGATAAAAGCTCCCGGACGTGACCTACTCTACGGTCGTGGCGGCACTCAGCTCGTGCTCGACATGAGCAACCCGAAGGTGCAGGACTTTGTCTATGACGTCATCGACGGCATGATGACAAAATATCCTGCAATACATTATATCAAGTGGGACTCGAACATGAACTTCGCCAACCACGGATCACAGTATCTCTCTGCCGACGACCAAAGCCACATGCTCATAGAGTATCACCGCGGACTGGTGAAGACCTTGAAGCGCATTCGTGCAAAATATCCTGACCTCGTCATCCAAAACTGTGCCAGCGGAGGCGGACGTGCCAACTGGGGCTATATGCCATACTTCGACGAGTTCTGGGTGAGCGACAATACCGACGCCTTGCAGCGCATCTACATGCAGTGGGGCACTTCTTATTTCTTCCCAGCTCAGACCATGGCATCGCACATCAGCGCTGCTCCCAACCATCAGACCCAGCGCGTCGTGCCTCTTAAGTATCGTATCGACGTTGCCATGAGCGGACGTCTCGGCATGGAGATTCAGCCTAAGAACATGACAGCCGACGAAAAGGAACTCTGCCGCAAAGCTATCAACGAGTACAAGCAGATTCGACCAGTGGTACAACTCGGTAATATCTACCGCCTCCTCTCGCCATACGACAATCTCGGTGTGGCTTCGATGATGTATATCGACGATGCAAAAGACAAGGCCGTCTTCTACTGGTGGAAGACAGAGACCTTCGTCAACCAGCATCTGCCAAGAGTGAAGATGGCTGGTCTTGATCCTGCCAAGCGTTACCGCGTGCGTGAGCTGAACCGCATCGACAAGACTCCACTCAAGTTTGAGGGCAAGTCTTTCTCCGGAGAATATCTCATGGCCAACGGACTTGAAATTCCTTACACTCACAACCTCGATTGGGGCAAGCAGATTGACTATTCAAGTCGTGTGCTTTACCTCGAGGCAGAGTAACACTATTCAAGTCGTGTGCTTTACCTTGAAGCTTAATAACACAATAAAGCCCTATCCAGTTCTCATACGGATAGGGCTTTTCTATTATCACAACCATTCTACATTCTATCATCACAACTTTTCCACACTCTATTACCACTATCTTACCATAACAATGAAAGCGGTTTTACACGAGTGTAACTTCTCACGTCTTATTCCCTCTTCAAGAGATTGAGAGGTGCTGTTGGGGCGAGGACGTCGGAGGTTTTTTCCGTATATTGCTTCAGTGTGGCCTTGGCAGTGCCGCGGATGTCGTTGATATTGGCGGCTACGGCGAAGGTGTATTGGCCTGGAGCCACAAGCCACTGACTGTTCTGTTCGTCATAAGAGGCGAGGTCGCGTACGGGGATGGTCATTGTCAGTGTCTCGCTTTCGCCTGGCTTCAGCGAGCGTGACTTGGCAAACGACTTCAGTTCCTTGGCAGGCTTCTCGAGTCCCGCCTCTGGTGCTGATACATAGACCTGTACGGCTTCTTTGCCTTCCACGGCTCCGGTGTTCTTTACCGAGACGCTTATTTCTACCTTGTCGCCATTTACCTTCACTGCAGGCTTGCCGTAAGTGAAGCTTGTGTAGCTGAGGCCATAGCCGAAAGGATAAGCCACGGGCTTGTCGAAGGTGTCGAAATAGCGGTAGCCCACGTAGATATCTTCCTCGTGGTTGGTGAAGTCGAAGCCCTTCATCGGAGCTCCCCAGCCTTTCATCTCGCGATAAGAATAGAGCGAGAGCTCGTCTTGAGGGAAGTTGGCGGTGGAAGGATGGTCGGACGCCGTTACTGGCCATGTCATGGTGAGCTTGCCCGACGGACACACCTTTCCCGTCAGAATGTCGGCCACGGTATTGCCGCCCTCTTCGCCCGGTTGCCAAGCCATGAGGATAGCGTCAACGCGGTCGCGCCACGACACCGTCTCCACTACCGAACCAGAGTTGAGGATGACGATGACGGGTTTGCCTGCCAGACGGAAGACGTCGCTCACACGGAATATCATGTCGCGCTCAAGGTCGGTGAGGTTAAACTCGGTCTTTATGTCGCGGTCCATGCCTTCGCCAGCCTGACGGCCGATGGTGATGATGGCAGCGTCGGCTTCAGGACATGTCTCGTTGATGCAACGCTGCGAGATCTCTATCTCGGGCAGTTTCACCTTTCCGAACTGTGGCATCTGGAACCACTTGGTGGTCTCGCGGTCAGCCTCGAACTTCACGCGTGCATACTCGACGTATTTCTGATAGATGTCGGTGAGGGTCTTGGTCGTTGAGATGCCGGCGTTCTTCAGTCCGTTGACCATGTCGATGACGTAAGGCACGTTGACGTTGCCCGAGCCGCATCCGCAGTGCAGGAAGTCGTAAGAGTTCACTCCGAAGAGCGCCACCTTGTTTATCTTCTGCATAGGCAGCACGTCGTTGTTTTTCAGCAGCACCATGCCTTCGGCTGCCGACTGCCGTGTCACTTGGGCGTGAGCCTTGAGGTCAGGCTTGTTGGTGAAGGCCACTCCGTTCATCTTTGGCGAGCGCACGCAGAGCTCGAGTATTCGGCGCACGCAGATGTCCATGTCGCTCTCCTTGAGTTTGCCCGACTTCACGCTTTTGATGATGTCCTCAATCTGGTTGTCGTAGCCAGGTTCCATGAGGTCGTTGCCGGCATGCACCTGTGCTGCAGTGTTGCGCAGTCCGGTCCAGTCGGTCATCACCATACCGCGAAAACCCCAGTCGTTGCGCAGTATGTCGGTGAGCAGTGCGTAGCTCTCTTGTGCAAATTCGCCGTTGATCTTGTTGTATGACGACATCACGGTCCATGGGTCGCTCTCGCGTATGGCAATCTCGAAGCCACGGAGATATAGCTCGCGCAGGGCACGCTTTGAGAGACGCTCATCTACGCGTGTGCGGTCGGTCTCCTGAGAGTTGACGGCGAAGTGCTTGATGCTTGTTCCCACGCCTTGGCTCTGCACGCCGCAGATATAGGCGGCGGCAATGCGTCCGGTGAGCAGCGGGTCTTCAGAGTAATACTCGAAGTTACGTCCGCAGAGCGGGTTGCGGTGGAGGTTGACGCCTGGTCCGAGGATGACGTCAACGCCATATTCGCGTGTCTCGTTGCCTATGGCTCGTCCCACCTCTTCCACGAGTCGTGTGTTCCATGTCGATGCGAGCGTTGAGCCAACGGGGAAGCCGGTGGCGTAATAAGTGTTGGTGTCGCCTTCGCGCAGAGGGTCGATACGCACTCCTGCCGGTCCGTCGGCTAATACGAGCATGGGGATGCCGAGTCGCGGTATGGCGGCTGTCACTCCGGCTGCTCCTGGCACGAGTTTCTTTGTCTGTCCCACCATGGCACCGCTGCCGGCGTCGCTTTGGTTTGTGGCACCGACGAGCAGCGTGGCTTTCTCCTCGAGTGTCATGGCTTTCAGTACTTCATCAATGTTGTCGGCACTCAGTTTCGGTGCCGTCTGTGCCGAGGCAGCGAGTGTTGCTCCCACGGCGATGGTCAGTAATGTGGTTTTTAATTTCATCAGACTATATGTTTTTTAAGTTATCGAAATAGTATTTTCGTGCAAAGATACCATTTTTTTTCCTTTCAGCAAAATAATATGAAAGAAAATAGCAGAAAATAATATGGAGCTTTCATTCTCCTGTTGTCGTTAATATACGAAAAAGGGAAGTTAATAGACGTTGTGTCTTTTAACTTCCCATCTTGTTGTGGTTTATATGATGTCGTTTTTGTGTGTGGTATATATTATACGAGGTGAGATATGAGTTCCTCACGATCGCCTTCAAGCATGTCTATTACAGGTATTTCGATCATGGTGTAGCATCCTGGCTGCAGGCGCATGGAAGCACGGGCCACGTTCACCAGCACCTGGCCGGTAAGTGCGGGATTGTTGATGCTCATGTTAAACTCCAGACGCTGGTTCTGTGTCTGTCCGCTGACGCCTTTGCGCACGAGGTTTACGCCGTGGCCCATGTCGCGCACGTCATCAACCGATGCCACCTGGAACACGTGTGTCTCATCGTTGGCAAAATACGGGTCGGCCTTAATGGCCTTTGTCACGTCTTCGAGCTTGTATCCCTCTTCGAGTTCCACATACACCATGCGGCGGTGAATGCCTTCGCCGAGAGGAATAGTCATTGAGAGAGCGTTCTTGACGCCTTCTTTCGACTTCACGCAAACCGAGTGTCCCATCGACATACCTGGACCGAAGTTGGTGTAGCTCAAGCCCTTAGGAGCGAGGCTCTGCATCAGTGTGCGTACCACGGAATCAGAACCTGGATCCCATCCGGCTGCTATTACCGACACGGTGTTGGTCTCCTTGTTGATTGGCATCAGCTCGTTGCGATACTCGAGGATTCGGGTGTGTATGTCGAAACTGTCAACGGTGTTGATGCCGAGAGGAAGTATGTCTTTTGCGAAGTCAGGGCAAGAGCGCGTCGGTGCGGCGAGAATAGCCACATCCACGTCTTTCAGTTCTCGAATGTTCTTTACCACGTCATACTGTGCGAGTTCTGCGGGCTTGTTTTCCGCTCCGTTACGACGTACTATACCAGCTATTTCGAAGTCGTTGGCCGCTTCGAGAGCCTGTATGGTATAGCGTCCTATATTGCCGTATCCCACAACGGCTGCTCTAATCTTTTTCATTTCTTTTTATTGATGTTTGACTGTTTATTCTTGTTTTCGGTTGCAAAATTACACTTTTTCTGTGAAACAAGTGTCATAATGGCATAAAAAAATAAAGAAAAGTGGCAAAAAATTACAATTTATAGGTATTTTAAGCCGTAAGGCTATAATCTATAAGTAAAATCACTGCCTTTCTTACTTTATCATCTTCAATGCCATTTTCACCACCAGTTCTACCGGCATGGCGGGATTGTCTTGCAGAATCTTCACCACCACCTTTTGCGATGGGGCGGGCGAGAAGCCGAGCATGGTGAGTGCGCTCACCGCCTCGTCTTTCACCTGGTTATTTACGGGCTGTTCGATGCTGCCTCCGGCAGGTATTTCCTGTGTGATGCCGAGTGTCACTATCTTGTCGCGCAGATCGACGATGATGCGTTGTGCCGTTTTCAGTCCTATGCCTTTTATGGTTTTTATCATGCGTTCGTTGCCCGTTGAGATGCTGTTACACAGTTCGGCGGGACTCATCGACGAGAGCACCATGCGTGCCGTGTTAGGTCCTACGCCCGAGACGGTGATGAGCAGCAGGAACATCTCCCTTTCCTTCTTTGCGGCAAATCCGAAGAGCACGTGAGCGTCCTCGCGTATTGCCTCGTGGACGTAGAGTTTCACTTCTTTCTTTCCCTGTATGGCTGTGAAGGTGTTGAGCGAGATGTTCATGGCGTACCCCACGCCAGCCGCTTCAACCACGGCTATGGCGGGTGTGAGTTCTGTGAGTTCACCTTTTATATAATCAATCATGTTGTACTTTTATTTTCAGTTCTTTTTCTATAAAACGCAGCTGTTGTTCCAGCATTTCCAACTTCAGCATTCTAAATCCGGCAGCCTTTGCCTCGGCCAAGGGTCGTGTATAGAGATATTCAATCTCCATGGGTCGATTGTTGTCGAAGTCGAGTTTCATGCTTGGCGAATAGGGCGGCATCTTCACCGTGTTGTGTATCATCTTGTCGGCAAAGCTGCTGTCGATGTTTTTTATGCCGAGGGCGTTGGCAGCTCCTATCACCTCGAGCATCTGGTCGTAGATGAGCTGTCTGGTGGAAGAGTTGTCGAGGAGCCGGTTGGTGGTAGTGTTGAGAGCCACGGTCATGCCGTTGAAAGGCATGTTCCATACGGCCTTCTTCCATCTTGCCTCATAATAGTCCACGTCGGAGGCACCTATTCCCGCCTTTCGGAAGTCGTCAATCAGGCGGTTATACTTGTCGGTGTCGCTGCAGTTGTAGTTACCGATGTTAATGTTGCCGTAGAACTGGTGGTTGATGTGTCCTGGTCCGACCTTTGCCGAGCAGATGAAGGCGAGTCCGGCAGCGAGCTGTATGCCCGGCATCATCTTCTCTGCCTCAGCCTCTACGCCGATGCCGTTTTGTATCAGCAGCACGATGGTGTCGGGTTTTAGCAGCGGTGTGAGCAGCGTTGGCAGCAGCTGGTTGTTGGTGGTTTTCAGCGCCACTATCACCACGTCGCACTGCGGCATCTTTCTTGTATCGTCATATATAGCAGGTGCGGCGAGGCGGAAAGCCCCGTCGCAAGAGTCAACAGTAAGTCCGTTGTCAGCCACGTATTCGTAGTCTGAATGCAGGAGGAAATGAACCTCGAATCCTGCCTTGCTTAGTTTTGCACCATAGTATCCGCCGATGGCGCCGGTGCCGATGATTGCGTATGTCATATATGTTATGATGTTTTTTTTAACTTCAAAAAAATGATATGTTAATTAGGTTTCGAAATGAAAAAGAGCTGTCTCCCGACAGCCCTTCCTTTTCTTACGTTTTCTAACTAACTTATTATCAACTATTCATTACTCATTGCAAATTCTGCTGCAAAGATAAGGTTTTTTTTGTTAATCATCAAGTTTTTGACTAAAAAAATTACGTAAACGCTTGCGATTTTAAAAAATAACATGTATATTTGCACTCTGAAAGGCAAAACCTAAGAAATAAAAGACTCCTAAAGTGACAATGAATAACGGAAAACATAGAACATCACTGAAAGATTTGGCAAAGCAGCTTGGTGTCAGCATAGCCACCGTTAGCCGTGCGTTGCGCAACAGCCCGGAGATAGGACTTGACATGCAGCAGCGTGTGAAAGCACTTGCCAAGGAACTCAACTACCGCCCTAATCCCTTTGCCCGCAGCCTGAGACGCGAGGCGCCGAAAATAATCGGGGTGGTGGTACCTAATCTGGTGACACATTTCTACTCCGCCGTACTTGACGGAATAGAAGAAGAGGCTTCGAAAGCCGGATATTCGGTCATCAGCGCCAACAGTCACGAGGACTTCGTGAAAGAGGCGAAGGTCGTGGACAATTTCATAGATATGCACGTGGAGGGCATCATCGCATGCCTTGCTCAGAACACTACCGACTATTCCCACTTCGAGGAAATCGCCGATATGGGCATTCCTCTCGTCTTCTTCGGACGCACGTGCATGTCTGACAAGTTCTCTACCGTAACGGCCAACGGCGACGAGGCGGCGCAGATGGCTACCGAACATCTTATCGAGACGGGAAGCCGCCACATCGCCTTTATCGGCGGACCAAACCATCTCGACATGGTGAAACGCCGTAAACACGGATATCTCGAAGCCCTGAGAGAACATCGCATACCCATCGATCGCGAAGTGGTGGTGTGCGACAAGATAGACTATCATACCGCCTTCGACAACACAATGAAACTGCTGTCAAAGGAGAATCGGCCAGATGCCATCCTCGCCTTCAACGACATCGTCACATTCGCCGCCTACTCGGCCATCAGGCAGATGAAGATGCACATTCCCGACGACGTGGCGCTAATAGGATTCTCAGACGACCTGCATACCGAATACGTCACACCGCGCATGTCGGTCATCGCCGACCAGTCGCAGACAATGGGACACGAGGCGTGTCGGCTACTGATGAAAGCCATCAACGGCGACACCAAGGTGAGAAAGGTGATCGTGCCGCAGAAACTCGTCATCAGAGACACGTCGGCAAAGCAAAGATAAAACCTACACCTTGTTATATATATAGAACAGACAAACCTACTTATATCGCAAAAGATGAAATATTGGAAAATTACACGATTGACCGTAGCGCTTGTAGCCTTGATAATGATGGCGCTAACGGCCGTGGCAGAAACGCCACAGATAAAGTTCCAGCGCCTCGACACGCGCGACGGACTTTCAAACTCTCAGGTCAACTGCATCCTGAAAGACTCCAAGGGTTTCGTGTGGTTAGGAACGAAATACGGACTCAGCCGCTATGACGGATATAGGTTCCGCGTCTTCCACTCCAGCACGAAAGACACCGTCTCGCTCATCAACGACTATGTTGACAATGTCTATGAGGATATCGACGGATATCTATGGGTGCAGCAGGAAACAAAATACTGCGTCTATGACCCGAAGAAGGAGCGTTTCATACACGACCTCTCGCCTTGGTGTAAGAAGGTGGGAATGACAAATAATGTAGAGAAGGTGTTTATTGACCGCAACAAGAACTACTGGATGAAACCATGGGAAGGCGATCTCTACTACTATAACCCACGCACTGGGACAAAGGCGCGTTTTGATGTGGTAAACAATGCTTTCGGCGTAAAGGGAAAACAGACCGTCACCTCAATAGCCTCTTACGGGCGCAGCACACTCGTGATGACCAATTGCGGCGTACTCATGTCGCTCATAGGAGAGGAGAAGCGCGTGTCGTGGGTGTCGAAGCACATAAAAAAGGTACAGCCTCATGAAGCTGTATTAAGCCGCATCTATGTGGACCGGAAAGGAAACTACTGGGTGACAAGCGAAGGCAGGTGCTATGTTTACGACCATCGGTATAAGCGATGGTTCGACTCTCTGACTGACTATCTGCGTTGTCTCGGCATCGGCGGAATGTCTTCAGACGTAATCATAGGCGACGTTCAGGAAGACAATCTCGGCAGGATGTGGGTAGCCACCGACCACTCGGGCCTGTTTATCATCGACTATGCGAAACGTGAACTGTACAACTACAACCACGACAAGGCAAACGAGTCGAGCGTGTCTGACCATAATCTCCTTAGACTCTATCGCTCGCCCGACAACCAGATGTGGATAGGCACATATACCGGAGGCGTCAACCAGGTGGTGCTCAACAAAGACAACGTGAAAAACGTGGCCTTGGGCAGCATCAACACCGTGACCGAAGACAAGGAAGGCAACTACTGGCTCGGAACCAACGACAACGGAATCATTAGATACAACCCCGTGACAGGCGAACGTCAGTCTTTTACCATGGCGTCCCACGGACTCTCGTCAGACATCATCGTCACGAGCCGTTGTGCCAGCGACGGCACACTTTGGTTCGGCACCTTTGGCGGCGGACTCATCCACTATGCCAATGGGAAGTTCACAGCCATGCGCAAGGGTACACTCTCAGACGACAATGTGTGGGCTGTCGTAGAGTCGGCCGACAAGAATATTTGGATAGGAACACTTGGCGGCGGCGTGCAATGTATTGAAAAGGATGGGAAAATCTCGACATATAACCAGACAAACTCACATCTCTCGAGCAACTACGTCTCGTCGATGCAGATAACACCTGAAGGATGGATCGTTGTCGGAACATCAAACAACTATTCGCTCATCGACCCAAAGAAACGTAACGTGGTAAACATGAAACTCGACCAGGATGCCACACGCTCGTCTGTTGTCGCCTCAGCTTGTACACAAGTGCTGATGGACTCGCGCGGACTGGTGTGGTATTGCTCGTCGGCAGGAGTGAATGTGCTTGACAATACTACGGGCGTTGTGACACTGCTCGATCAGGAAAGCGGACTCTCCGGAAATAACGTTTGCTCGGTCATCGAAGACTCACGCCATAACATTTGGGTTGTAACAGAATATGGCATATCTTACATACAGCTCACCATGTCGAATGGAGAGTGGAAGTACGATATCCGCAACTATAACAACAGAGACGGACTCCAGCCTGGCCCGTACAACCAACGCTCGGTCTGCCTTACCAGCGACCGACATGTCCTCGTCGGAGGCAGTAACGGTCTCGATATTATCGATCCAGAACGCCTTGGCAGTCAGAAGATTGTGGGATATCCCGTGTTCAGCGGCTTCCTGCTCTACGGACAACAGATTGAGGTGGGAAAGAAATACGACGGACATGTCATACTGCCAGAAGCTATCAACGAAAGCCGACGGGTGGAACTAAAACACAACGAGAACCAGTTCACCATCCAGATGGCATCAGACCAAGGACTGATAAAAAACCGTTCGCAATATGTATATCGACTCGATGGATTCAGCGACAAGTGGATGAAGACCGAGGCTGGCAACCCGAACATCTCGTTCACAGGTCTCTCTTCGGGCAAATACACACTCGTCGTAAAACTCCTCGACGACCGCAATCAGATGGGCGTCGATGAGAGCCGACTTGAGATTGTGGTGCGACCGCCGTTCTGGGCCACATGGTGGGCTTATATCATCTACGTCGTCGTCGTGGCTGTGCTGGTACGCATGTGGCATCATCGCGAGACAAAGAAACTCCGACTCGAGAAACTGAAGATGGAAAAGGAAGAGGAGATGCGTAAACGCCGCGAGGCAAAGACGGCATACGACAATATCAGCGACGAACTGCGACTGTCGTTCGACAATATCTTCACCAAGCTCGACACGCTGATGAGCGGCGAAAACGACGAGCGCCGTTACGAGCAGCAACAACAGGTGTTTGACAGTGTAGAGACTCTTATGACGCAGATAAGTGAAATGAAACCTGCTGAAAGTCAGAAAGCTACACCTGTGGTGCGGCAAGAGAAACTTCTCATCACTCCTACAATAACAGATGTGCAGATAGTAAGTCTCGACCAGAAACTGGTGGATGCTGCAACAAAATATGTGGAAGACAATCTCTCTAATGGCGACATCACCGTCGAGACCATGAGCGAAGCAATGAACATGTCGCGTGTGCATCTATACAAGCGTCTTACGGCCATCACTGGCATGACGCCGTCAGAGTTCATTCGTGACATTCGTCTCCGTCACGCCGAACAGCTCATTCTCAAGAGCCAGCTCTCAGTGAGCGAGATAAGTTACAAGGTGGGATTCAACAATCCTCGCTATTTCTCGAAGTATTTCAGAGAGAAATATGGTGTCATCCCGTCGCAGTATAAGGGAGATAATGGAGTTTCCCCGTCGTAGTATAAAACAGCAGAAGAAGGCTTTTTAACTTCGTAGAATAAGAAATAAGAAGGTTTTATTACTTCGTTTTATAAATCAGAAGAAGGTGTGAAGAGCGTGGAGTGAGAATCCTCACTCCACATTCTTCATATATTTTTTCTATATATCTATTGAGACGCCTCCTATGAGCCATGTCCCAGGCTGAGGCACGCAGCCATAGTCTATGTATTCTGTGTCGAAGAGATTATTCACTTCTACATAGATGTTGTATCGTGGAGCCGACCAGCATAGTCTCGCGTCAACGATAGAGTAGGGACTGTAGTTCTTTACTTCACCATCGAAGTCGGTATAAGTGCCGCGACGTTCTTGCCAGCGGAAGTTGATGCCGAGGGCGAGACGGTCGATGATATTGAGTTGGAGGTTTGACACAAACTTGTGACGTAGATACTCCAAAGAGTATTTGCTCTGTATGTCGTTGTCAATGTCCTTGCTCTGGAACAGATAGTTGTAAGAGACATTAATGTGTTTCAAGACAGTCTGTCCTGGTAGCAGCTGTTTGAAGTCCATTGACAGCTGTGCTTCCCATCCCGTCGCCTTTACCTCAGTGAAGTTGACTGATTCCCATGGAGCGTCAGGTCCGTCGCTTGTGTGGCGTATCCAGTCAATCATGTTCTTCCAGTTGTTGCGATACACGCTCGCCTGTGCGGCAATGCCGTGTGCGGCATATTTCACGCCACCCTCGATGGCATTCACCTCTTCTGGCTTCAGGTTCTTGTCTGCCACATGTCCTCCGATAGAGTAGTAAAGTTCAGTGTATGAAGGCATGCGCAGCGAGGTGTTGTATGAGGCAAACAACTTCACGTCGTCGCCTATACGATAACTGGCATCCACGCCAGGATAAACCTTCATTGCCATGTCGCTCCACGAGTTTTTCGTGGCCACCAATCCGGCTGACAGCGTAAAGCGTTCGAGCAGGATATTGTGTTCCAGCACAAAACTCATATTAGTGCGGTTGATGCCATAGGCGTAGGTGCGGTCGGTGCCGTGTATTGGTTTCGGATTGTTGAGAGGCTCGCCGAGTTTCGAACTTACATAGTCCTCGTTTCTCAGCTCAGCACTCACGGCGGTGCGTCCTAATGTCCAGTCAAAATATGAGTTTAGGTTCACTCCGAAGATGTCTGTCCTGTGATAGTTGAATGGCACCTTCTGTTCGTCGTCGCGATAGAGCTCAAAGCGGTCGTTGGAGTGATTCCAGTAGATCGAAGGCTTGAGGTGTATCTTACCTTTTTTCGTCTCCGCCTGTATGGCAGTGAATGTCTTGAGGGTATGCTCAAACTGGTCGTCCCATTTGGCTCCGTAGAAAGTGTTCGAGCCATAGTCTTTTGTAGAGATGCCAGCATGCCAGTTTACCATGACGTCATCATCGTCATACGAGCCTTGGTAGAACGCCTTCCCGCCGCTGTAGTCGCCGTTAAGGCCGCCTGCACTGTTGCGGGTAAAACCGTCAGAGCGCGTATAGCTGCCCGACACCTGGTTGCTCCACTTGTCATGGACGATGTTTCCCCAGGCTCCAGCAGAGAGATAGCCATAGCTGCCGCCTTCTACATGAGCCGAGGCGCTTGTCTCCTTACGTGGCGATGTGATGATGTTGATGGCACCAAGCAGCGACGATGTTCCATAGACCCTGCCTGCTGGTCCTTCGAGCACTTCAATACGTTCGATTTCGCTGATGTCAACTGGGAAATCAAACACGTTGTGTCCTGTCTGCGGGTCGCAGATGTTGATGCCGTTGAGCAAGATAGTGATTTGCTCGCTGTTGCCGCCTCTGATGCTCACGTCAGTCTGCGCTCCAATAGGTCCACGCTGCCTGACATCCACGCTTGCGGCATATTTCAGCAAATCGTTAACACTTTGCACTGGCGCCGCCTGTATATCGGCTCGTTCCAGTACAGTTACCATTCTCGCAGCCTGGGCGCGTGTCAGAGGTGCCTTAGAACCGCTAATGGTCACCTCGTCGAGCGTCATCTCGCGGTCGGTCTTGGTGGCAATGGTGTCTGCTGTCACTTGTCTTACGCTGACGCTTCCGGCACTGGCGTGTTGCAGCGTGGCAACGCTGAGCACACCCACCAGTACCTCACGTCCAAGACAAGCAAACAGCGAGTAGCCTTTGCGTCCAAAATGCTTGAACACGATAGCGCCCTGCTTCTTGTTTGAATTGTTGTTGTACATTTTGTTAATTGTGAATATGTTAAAAAACGGGTGCAAAGGTACGAAGAATAATGAAGAATGTAGAATAAATGATGAAGAATTTTGCGGAAAGAGGAATTTTTCACTCTGTTGTCTTAGAATATCTTCACACCAACGAATATCGTGCGTGGCTGCGTCGGACCATAGAAATAACCTGAGTCGCGGAACTCGCCGCGGTCGAGGTCTTCCTGGAATGCGTTGAACATGTTTTGTATGCCGCAGTTAAGCTGGAAATTAAGATGATGACCTAACGTGAATGTGTAAGAGGCTTTTGCAGATAGTTCTATGAAGGATGGGGTGTGGACCATCTCGTCTTGCTCACCGAAATGTGGCACATACATCCTGCCGGTATAAATGCCAGACAACGACAGGTCGAAACGCTTTGCCGGTTTGGCATTCATGGTGAAATAGCCATAAACGTCAGGTGTACGGGGCATGTCCTTTACAGGCGCTACCGTCGGGTCTTCGCTCCAGGTAGTGAACTCCTTGTATCGGCTGCGTTGCATGGTGAGTCCTGCCTGAAGAGAGAAGTTGTCGCCGTGGGCTGCCTTTGCGTCAATGTTCACTCCATATACTTCCGCTCCGTCGCCGTTGCGTCTCTCCTGTATTGTAAAGCCATTGTCATCCACACCGATGTTTTGCAGATAGAACACGTCGTTGAGTGAGGTGTAGAACGTCTCGGCGAGGATATTGAAAAGGAAGTGGCCGCTTCGGAAAGTCCAATCTACCGATCCGCTGAAACTGTTGGAATGTTCGGGCTTTAATCCTTCGGCAAGTTTTATCAGTACACCTTCGCCACCCACGGCTGTAACGTGGAGATCTTCGTCGTAAGCCTGTGGCGCACGGAATCCTGTTGACCATGTGGCACGAGCCTGAATGTCTTTGGCCGGCTTCCACATGACGTTCACCCTCGGACTGAAGATGGGATTGTCTATAAGGTTGTGGCTGTCGATGCGAAGGCCAGTGAGCACGGTGAACTGACGGATGGTCCATTCGCCCTGTCCGTATGCACTGGCAATCCTCACGTCTTGCTTCAGGTCGCGCTTATAGCCAGTCATTATGTCGTGAAGAGAGTTGTATTGGTATTCAATGCCAGCGGTGAGCGTGGCAGGCGAGAAGATCAGATGACCGAAACGACCGGTATATGTGGCACCGCCGACATAAGTGAGATCTTTTGTCTTGCCGTAAGCATTAGGGTCTTGCTGTGCTCCATAGTAGCTGTTACGGTCCACATGCTGGACAGAAGAGAATAACGACACTTTCTGTGCCCATTCCTTCCATGCTATATCGTATGTTATGCCTCCGCTATTAATGATGTGTCGTGTCTGTTCGGTGATGTCGGTGAGATGTGGCTCCAGGTCAAACTTGTTGCCGCCACGACGAAATTCGTTGGTGGTGTGATATTCCAATCCCAAACGGGTGAATGCTGACGGACGATAGAAACCGCGCAGACCGAAGGTGTGTGAAGAGAGCTTGCCGAGTTCGGAAAATCCGTCGCCGTCGTGATCATAGTGTTGGCGGTTGCGGTATGACTGATAGAGCGAGAGACCATATTCGTTTTCATGTCCTACGAGCGACGCGTTAGCTCCCATATAGTCTTCCCATGCCTTGCCGCCGATTGACGAGAGTGTGTTGGATAATTCAAAGGAGTTGCTTTTCGGGTCTTTGGTAATGATGTTTATCGTTCCTCCCACGGCGTTTGCCCCGAATAAGGCCGAGCCGCCGCCTCTCACCACC
>SAMEA3663015__coassemble_264_pt1 | contig 24464 bp, 16 predicted proteins | sample SAMEA3663015__metabat2_low_PE_023 | metagenome-assembled genome bin SAMEA3663015 (sample SAMEA3663015) | pig gut metagenome | biome: pig gut; feature: pig-associated habitat; material: faeces | place: France | collected 2012 | reverse complement strand
GGCAACGACGATGCCGACAACTCAGGTGTACTGAGCTACGTGAGAATTGAATTCGCCGGATACCCGTTCCAGACTGACCAGGAGATTAACGGACTGACACTCGGTTCGGTGGGTAGCGGCACACAGATTGACCACGTGCAGGTGTCATACACCAACGACGACTCTTACGAGTGGTTTGGAGGCACCGTAAACTGCAAGTATCTCGTGGCATACCACGGATGGGACGACGACTTCGACACCGACAACGGCTACTCGGGCACAGTACAGTACGGACTCACCGTCCGCGACGCGAAGATTGCCGACAAGTCGCAGAGCAACGGCTTCGAGAGCGACAACAACGCCGGCGGATCAGACGTGTCGCCTTACACCACCGCCACATTCAGCAATATCACCATCGTGGGACCAAAGGCACAGACGGGCGTGAAGTTTGAAAACACCACCGACTTCATCACTGGCGGAAAGATGAACCCTAACAACGGCTCGGCACTCGGTAAGTTCCAGTCGGCAATGCAGATAAGACGCAGCTCACGACTGAACATCATCAACTCTGTGGCTTTAGGATGGCCAATAGGTCTCATCATCGACGGCGAGAAAGGCGACACTCCGGCTCAGGCCATGGCTGGAACAATACGTTTCCACAATAACGTGCTCGCTGGCATGGACATCATCGGCTCAGATGCCAACAAGATTTACGACGACGTGCTCTACGACGCTGCCAAGAAGGCTGTCATCGATGCCTCACAGAAGTCGTATTCCAACACCTTCTTCTTCCAGGAGGCTCTTAACAACAAGGCATACGACGACATCGCAGCACTCGCCCTCACAGACGCTTCAAACGTTGGCTCGCCTTTCATGCCATCGGCCAACAGCCCGCTTCTCTCACTTGCTTCATTCGCAGGCGAAACGTCAGCATGGCTCGACAAGGTGAGCTACGTTGGAGCATTCAACGCCACCGAGAATTGGCTCAAGGGCTGGACAAACTTTGATCCGCAAAACGCCCAATACTAATCACCAAAAAACATCTCTCCAGCCACAGTGCCTCGCGATTCATCGCGAGGCCTTTTTTTTCACACTATCTTAACTCTCCTGTAACACCATTGTAGCAATGATTAAATAACTTTGCACACAGAAAAACCAAAACATAACATAGTATGGAAAAAGAAACAAACAAAATCAAAGGAGCTTTCGTGGAAAGAGACCTCAGTTGGATGTATTTTAACCACAGGATACTACAGGAAGCAGAAAAAAAAGACATTCCTGTACTTGAGAGAATGACATTTCTCGGCATCTACTCAAACAATCTCGATGAGTTTTTCCGAGTGAGAATGGCATCGCTCAACCGCATTGCACAGTCGAAAGACAAAAACATAAAAAACGACCGTGAACGGGCTAAACGCACCATAAAGGACATTAACCATCTCAACTCCTGCTACAACAAAGAGTTTGAGAAGGCTGTCAACGACATCACCGATGAACTGGAACAACAGGGCATAAGACTACTGCACGAGCACCAGCTCAACGCAGAACAGCAGGAGTACATACGCCGATTCTATCTCGACAAGCTCAACGGCTCTACCAATCCCTTGTGGCTGTCGCAAGTGAAAGAGATAGGAACCACGGTGGACGACGGCATCTTCCTCGCCGTGAAACAAATGGAATGGATAGAAGGGAAGAAAAAACCTAATACCAATTATGCCCTCATAGCCATGCCCGACAAGGAGGTGGGACGATTTGTCAGACTGCCTAAGAGCGACAACAAGGAAAGCATCATGTTTCTCGACGATGTGATAAGATTCTGTCTGCCAATGATTTTCGTAGGCAGCGGCAACTGCACTTACGAGGCATACTCGTTTAAGTTCACAAAAGACGCTGAGATGGAGATGGACAACGACCTCGGCAGCGGTGTGATGCAGAAGGTGGCTAAGGGCGTGAAAAGCAGGAAGAGCGGCGAACCCATCCGAGTGATCTACGACGACAACATGCCGAAAGAACTGCTCAAACGCATCATGGCACGACTCAATATCGACGCGCTCGACACCATTGTCAGCGGAGGAAGATACCAAAACCATAAAGACCTCATGGCATTTCCTGACTGCGGACGGACTGACCTGAAATATCCAAGATGGGCACCTATACTAAAGCCAGAACTGGAGTCACCACGGAGCATTCTCGACGCCATAAGACAGAAAGACCGCTTCATCCACGTGCCATACCACTCTTTCAACAGCTTCATTCGTGTACTGCGAGAGGCGGCACTGAGCGACGATGTGAAGGCAATCAACGTCACACTATACCGACTGGCAAAGGCATCGAAGGTGGTGAAAGCGCTCATCTGCGCGGCTCGCAACGGCAAGAAGGTGACAGTGGTAATCGAACTGCTCGCACGATTCGATGAGGAGAGCAACATCAAATGGAGCAAACGACTGCAGGAAGCGGGAGTGGAAGTGGTGTTCGGAGTGGAAGGACTGAAGATTCACTCCAAACTGGTTTATATCACATGTAAAAAAGGCGACATCGCCTGTATAGGAACGGGAAACCTGCACGAGGGCAACGCAAAGGTTTATACCGACTATATGATGATGACGGCACGGCCACAGATAGTGAGGGAGGTGAAAAAGGTGTTTGAGTTTATCAACAAACCATTCAAGCCAGTGAAGTTCCGCGAACTGCTCGTCTCGCCTAACGAGATGAAACCGAAACTGCTGAAACTCATCGGCGAGGAGATTCATAATGCCAAGGAGGGACACGAAGCGTGGATAAAGGTGAAGATAAACCATATCACCGACGAGGACATCGTAGAGAAACTCTACGATGCATCGCAGGCAGGAGTGAAGATCGACCTGCTGGTGAGAGGCAACTGCTCGCTCGTGCCCGGACTGCCTGGCATCAGCGAAAACATCAACGCCCGAGGTATCATCGACACTTATCTCGAACACTCGCGCATCCTCATCTTCGCCAACGGCGGACTGCCACGCTACTATCTCGGTTCGGCTGACTGGATGCCTCGAAACCTTATTAACCGCATAGAAGTGCTCACTCCCGTTTACGACGAAGACCTCAAGGCCAATCTCTTGCGAACAGTGGAATACGGCCTGCGCGACACTACCAACGCCCGCATCATCGACGGCCGTGGCGCCAACGCCCTGCCCGAAGGCGAGAAGTTCAGGTCGCAGGAAGAGATTTACAAGGAGGAAAGCAAGGACATTAAATAAAAAAAAGGAAATGGAAAACAATAATTATGCTGCTATAGACATCGGCTCAAACGGAGCACGACTGTTGATAAAAAACGTGAAGGAAGACTCGATGGGAAACATGGAGTTCAGCAAGGTGCTCTTCCTGCGCATCCCCTTGCGACTGGGCAAGGACGTGTTTACACTCGGCGAGATTAGCGACGAGCGACAACGCATGATGATGCACATGATAAAAAGCTACAAACAACTGATGAAGCTCTATAACGTATGCAAATACAGGGCATGCGCCACCTCTGCCATGCGCGACGCACGCAACGGCGAGAAGATTCTGAAAAAGATTCGCAAGGAGACAGGCATTGATATTGAGATTCTCGAAGGCGGGGAGGAAGCCAGACTGCTGTATAACTATGCCATCGAGTCGGCCGAGTCGGTAAGCGGGAACTATGCCTACGTGGATGTGGGTGGAGGAAGCACCGAGATCTCACTTCTCAGCAACGGACAACTCGTGTGCAGCTGCTCGTATAATATCGGTACCATCCGACTGCTAAGTGGAGCCGTCAGTCCCGACACCATCGAGACCATGACTCGCGACCTGAAGGCTTATGCCGAACAATATCCCGACATCGTAATCATTGGCTCTGGAGGAAATATCAACAAGCTCTCACGAATGTTTCACGAGAAGTCGAAGAAAAGCCGCCACAACATCCTGCCAGTACACAATCTGCAACAGATACACGACGAACTGAAACCCCTCACCATCGAGGAGCGGATAAACCTCTACAGTCTGAAGCCCGACCGTGCCGACGTGATCATCCCCGCCGCCGAAATATTCCTCAACATTGCCAAGGCTCTCGGCTGCACGGAAATCCATGTTCCCAACATCTCACTCGCCGATTGTATCATTGACGCGTTGACGACTACGGAATAAACTTCACCGCGAAAGTGGAATTGAAGTATTTTGGTTTGGCTGCATCGGTAGATTAGATGTAGATTAGCAAACAGCTCTACACTCTACATTCTATAACTTACATATTATCAGCAAGTATAGTACAAAATAATGTAGAGTGTAGAGTGCTTCGCAAAGTAGTGTTAATACGACGAAAAGGATACGTCTGGACCGGTTGAGCATAACGTCTCCTCCGACTCTGTCATTAGTATGACAGGCGACCTTCGTAGTTATGACAGGAGACCTTCGTTGTTATGACAGGCGACCTTCGTAAGGTGACAGTCGGCAATGCAGACGCTATAAATTAAACTTCAAAGCGAGAGTGGGATTGACATATATCGACTTGTCGCTGCCGTCGGTGGAATAGATGAAGTTGTGAGACACTTCCACTTCAGTACCGATGGACACAGCCTTGCTTATGTTGTACCACAGCTGCGGCTCGGTCATGAAGGCGAGACCCTTTTTCTGTCCGTCGGCATCCCACTTGGGGATATAGCCGTTCCACAGGTCGGCATATCCTGAGAAAGTCCATTTGCCCTGGGCGAATGTCAGTCCCCACACTCCCGTGAGTTGGAAGCCAGCAAGGGCTTTCTTCTCGCCGCTCTTCAGCGTCTGACGATATAGCAGCTGCACACTCCACGTCTTGGAGAAGTCGGCTGAATGGCCGTTATATGCTGGACCAGCGAGAATGGCATTCTGGAACGAGCCATAGAGGTTCAGTCCACCGTCGAACTCCACGTGTGCCGCAAAGGGCGACTGACTGCCGAGCGAGAACTCACGACTCACCTCGGTATAGGCGCCGCTGGCTCCGTCGTTGCGGAGGTCGAGGTCAACAAAGTAAAACCACGAACCAAGCTTGTCGGCTTTGAACGTCTCGTAGGTGACGGTGACTTTCTGTCGGTCGGCCTCTGCCGACGAGTAAAGATGTCGGCCGAAGTCGTAGTGAAGTTGAATGTTTTGCGACTTTGCTTCTGTCGAAGCGACTACAAGCAGTGCGATCACTGCAATTTTTAAGTATTTTCTAAGCATATTGTATTTTGATTTATTGCCATTATTATTAAAAAGGAGTGCAAAATTAGTCAAAATCATCCAATTATCCAAACTTTTCGCAATATTATCGTCATTATTTTTAATTCTGAATTGCTGCACAAACCAATAGCAATCATATTTTTTTCGATATGAACCATTATGAACTTGCGGAATTGAAATAGTTGCCGTATCTTTGTGCCAAAGTTTTGGTATAACAAAAATTGATGCTTATGAAAAGATTAGTTTTTACTTTATGTGGTCTGTTGACCACAATGTTAGCACTCGCCAACGCTGACGTGACGGTCAGTCTCAGCGGAGTGAAGAACGGCGACAACGTGACATTGTCAGTCAGCTCAAACGCTTTTATGAAAACTATAAACGTTACGGCTGACGGTGACTATGTCTTTACGGATGTGCCTGTGGGCAAACACGCCGTGAAGGTGGAGACATCGGGATATAACCTGCCCGACACGAAATACGTGAGGGTGAACGAGGACGGCTCGGTAGATCCGATGACGGGAATAAAAATCGTGATAACGAAGATGTCCGACGACGAAAGCACTTGGACACACTCGTGGCACGAGGACGGGAGCATCGCAGGATACACCACCTCGGCATACGTCAACACTCCTCCAACAGTGGAGTTTCTCGGGAAGAAGATTGTGCCGTCTGACGTGCCATCACACAGCATACTGCTCGACAAATACTGCTATGTGCTCTCTGACGACGGCGAACCGTGGACACAAGAGTATGCCTACCGCCTTATGGAGACAATGAAAACCATCTATGACTATAACTGGAATCGCGACACTACCATCATCAAGCTGACCGCCGATGCCATTGCCGATGACATTAAGGTTGAGACGCTCGGTGGTGGCAAGGAGGTGACGATAAGCAAGGATGCGTTTGTATATGCCAATCCTTATCTCGTGAACCTCGACGGAGTGCGCGGCCGATTCTTCTCCAAGCGTCTGCATCACGCCTTGGTAAACCTCGTGACCGACTTTGGCAACAACAGGGACAAAGCCAATGAGATTCTCATGGACAAATATGGCTGCTCCATCTATCCTCCGAGCTACGAGGAGCTGACCGTGACCCACGAAGACTCGGCACGCTTCCAGGAGTTTCATCCGCAGGAACTGGTAAGCATCATCAACATGTTTGAGGAGATGCCGACAGGTTTCCACAAAATCTCCAACCTAAAATATCTCATCCGCCGACAAAACGGGCATCCACATCCTTTGTATCCCGATGCAGCCGCCGTGTCATGGCCTACACTCGACACAGGATATATAGAGTTTATGGAGAAGGCATTCAACGGTAAATCTCTCATCGACGGCGCGCAACGCCTTATTCTCCACGAGAAAGCCCATTTCCTCTGGGCGAAGACATTCTCCGACCAGATAAAGAACGACTGGATAGAACTGGGCGGATGGTATCTCGTGCCAGGCAAAGACCATGACTCATGGGCAACGACAAAAGACACGGAGTTTGTTTCAGCCTATGCCCACGCCATTAATCCCGATGAGGACATGGCGGAATCGATAGCCGCCTACATCAACGAGCCAGAGAAACTAAGGTCGCGCGCATTGGAAAAATATGAGTTCATACGCGATCGCATCATGCACGGCACACGATACATATCTTCGATACCGAGCCATCTCACCTTCGAGGTGCTCAACCTCAACCCCGACTACGACTATCCGGGAAAGATAAAGAGCCTCGACGTAAAGGTGGAAGGAAAGCCCGAGGAAGACAAAATCGTGACAGTTGACATCACGCTAAACCATATGGAAGGATTCGATGATGGAGCGTCGGGTGCTGGATTAAGAGTGTCGAGTCCTGCATTTATTAAGGACGGAAAGACTTATTTCCAATTCCATGATTTAGGATTAGCTCCTGTCGATGGCGATCCGTTCCATCTTAGCGGATCTATTAGCATCAGCAAATACAGCAAGACGGGCTACTGGACCGTGGGCGACATCGTGGTGAGCGACATCCAGGGCAACCAGCGCTTTGAAGGCAGCAACGACTTTGTGTGGAACATGTATCTCAACAACCCGCTCGAAGACCTCGAGCCGCCTGTATATGAGAAGGGAAGTCTCAACTACACCCTCACTGACTCAATAATAGACGGACGCGAAGGACAGAACCTCTGCGTGTCGTGGAAAGTAACGGACAACGTTGAAGTGGAAAAGACCTTCGTACGCCTTGGACGCAACGACGGCAGCTATAGCTTTGCCGACTTCTACGGAACTTATGACGAAAAGACACATACGGCACACGTAAACATACCTATCACGGAGTATTTCCACTGTGCCGACTATTATGCGGAATTCATCAGTGTTTATGATTTGGCACAGACTGTGACCGACGTGTGCTTCTCTGACTCGCCACTCGACGAACCGAGAAAGTCGATACATGTGGAAACGAAGGATCCCGACACCATTGCGCCGGAGCTTGACCTCAACCGCATAGTGGTGTATGCCGAGCCTACAAACAAGGAAGCGCCCGACGGCGAGACACTTGTGACTATTAATTTCTATGCACGCGATGACAAGTCGGGTTTCAACCATGGTGGTTTCCGTCTGCTCGACCCACAAGGCCTTACACATTTCGATTACCACTCTCATAGAAACACTGGCACAAGTTATTTCGACGGCGACCCGACCTTATGGGAGAAATACACCATCAAACGCGTTCTGCCGAAGGGCTCGGCACCGGGCATTTGGGGACTGTCGGAAATGTCACTTATTGACAAGGCTTGGAACGAGAAGATATATAACTTCGTGGAAACGCTTATATTCGAGCCAGATGACAACGAGAGCGACTACGTGCTCTTTGCGAATATCGAAGACAACTCTATGCTCAATTTCGACCTAACGTCTGATAAGCTCAACGGATTTGGATTTAACTACCGCATCATCAGCGACGTCAGCGGTGAGGAAATCAGCGGCAGTGTTGATACCAATGGGAACGTGACAACAAGGGCAAGGACCACAAGAGCTACCGATGGCTATCATATTGACATCTCGGCACTGCCCGACGGAAAGATAATTCTTATCACACAGATACTGGACAGACAAGGCGAAGTGACTGCCGTAAAATCAATCACTCTCGAAAAGTCAAACACTTCTACAGGCATTGAAAGCAGATTTGACGAAAGACTCGGAACGGTGGAATCGGTAACATACATCGGCATCGACGGCAGACAGTCAGCAGCGACATCTAAAGGCTTGAAGATAGCCAAGATAAAGTACGCTGACGGCACTGTAAGACAGACCAAGATTGTGGATTGATAACAGCTCAAAAAATACCAGGGGTTTTCCGCTCCTGGTATTTTTTTTAAATATGAACCATTATGAACTTGCGTGTTAAAAAAAAAATCTTTATCTTTGCAGCGTTTTAGTTATCAATATTACCTAAGAAGAAGATATGATGAACATCAAACATAAGATGATAATGGTCTGGACGACGCTCTGTCTCGTGGCTTGCGCCTCAGAAAGAAACGGGGAGGACGACGACGAACCTAACATAGCACCACCTGACAAAGACAAAAAAGCGATTTATATCGACTCATATATTACTGGCATCACAAAGGCCACGAACGCGGGCTTTGAACGCAACGACAAGATAGGGCTATATGTGGTGAACCGCGACGGTGACACGACGCTGAAGACTTCGGGAAACCACGTGGACAACATGCAATTCACATTCAACGCCACATGGACTCCCGACGCTCCCGTGTATTGGAAAGACGACATCACGCATGCCGACTTCTATCTCTACAAACAGCAGATAGGCGACGTCACGGCGATGGACGTGGCGGTGATGGCCGACCAGAGTTCTACGGAAGGATATAAGGCGAGCGAAGTGCTTGCCGGAGCTACTCTCAACGTGGCTCCAAGCGAGACGGCTGTAAAGATAAGTGCAAGACACATGATGAGCCAAATGGTGATAGCGCTGAAGGCGGGCAACGGATTTACCGAAGAAAAACTGAAAGAAGCTACAGTGAAGGTGGCCATAAACGGAGTGAAGACTGCCGCCACTCTCGACATTGCCGAAGCAAAGCTGACACCAAAGGGCAATGCCACTTCGATAGTGCCACTGCCAGACGACGGATGCTACAAGGCGCTCATCGTGCCGCAGACGGTGGAGGAAGGAAACCTCATCACGGTGACCATCGACGGGCGCGACTATCACCTGAAGAAAGCCTTCACCTTCGAGGCCGGCAAGAGCCATAGCTTTACAGTGACCGTGAACAAGACAAACAATGGCATCAATGTCGATATACCAGGATGGGAGACAGACGGCAAAGACAATGGTGGCATGGCGGAATAGACAAGATATAAAGATGTGAACTATGAGAAAAAACTTTCACCTTATTATATATATAGTACTCGCAGCGACCGTGGCTGCATGCACCGACAGCATCGGCTCGTTTGGCGACGACTCTACCGCAGACCGTAAGAGGATAGAACTGACAAGCGACATAGAGCAGCTGGCAGCCACAAGAGTGAACGACAACGGTTTCGTGGATGGCGACGAGATGGGCGTGTATATCGTAGATTATAACGGAAGCGTGCCAGGGATACTATCCACGAGCGGCAACCGCGGCGACAATATGCGCCATACGTTCGACGAGGCAAACAACAAATGGACTTCTGCCTACGACGTGTTCTGGAAAGACAAGCACACACATATCGACGTGTATGGATATTATCCTTTCGGCAATCCAGAGAGCATCGAGGAATATGCCTTTACTGTGCAGCGCGACCAGAGCAAACCGACAGAAGGTGGCACTATGGGCGGCTATGAGGCAAGCGACTTCCTCTGGGGAAAGGCGGAGGACGTGGCTCCCACGACGAGTGTAGTACGCCTGTCGATGTATCACCGCATGGCAAACGCCCGCGTCACTCTCGTCGAAGGCAGTGGCTTTGACGATGGCGAATGGGCTGCCACCGAAAAGCAGGTGACGGTGGCTAACGTGGTGAGAGAGGCAAGCATCAACCTTGCCGACGGCACCGTGACCAAAAATGGCGGAGTGGAGAAGAAGGCTACCATACCGGCACGTGTGGGCGACGAGTGGCGAGCCATCGTGGTGCCGCAGACCGTGGCTGCCACTGCCACACTCTTCAGCATCACCATCGACGGCATTCCATATAAGTTCAGCAAAAACGAGGCCTTCACCTATCTTGCCGGCAAGATGTCTAACTTCGCCATCCGAGTGGACAAGAAGAATGAAAGCGGAAAATATTCGCTCACCATCGTCAGCGAAAGCATAACCGCATGGGAAAACGACCTCGTGAGCCACGATGCCACCGCCAAGGAATATGTGGTAATCAACTCCACGGCAGGTCATCTCAAGGAGGCTATAGCAGCTGCGGGCAAGGATTATATAAAGGTGAAAAACCTGAAGATTACGGGACAGATAAACACTAAGGATTTCATATTCATGCGAGATGAAATGGCAAGCCTCAGTGCCCTGAACCTCAAGGACGCAAGAGTGTTTGGCAGAAGAGGTCTGATGGAATGGTCAACAGCACCCTTTGACGAGGAAGACCTGCCTGATGTAATCACGCAAAGAGCCTTTGACGAAAAAATAACACTCACAAGAGTAGTCCTGCCAGACACATTGAAGGCCATTGGTGAACGTGCGTTCAGGCAATGCACAAATCTGTCGGGTTCGATAAACATACCCGAAGGCGTGGAGAGCATCGGTGCCAGCGCTTTCCTGTGGTGCAATTCTCTCACAGGCTCACTCTCGCTTCCTTCCACACTGAAATACGTAGGCGGTGGAGAAGCCGTGGACATACATGGAGCATTCCATGGCTGCAAATTCAACTGTGAGCTTATCCTGCCAGACAACTTGGAATATATAGGCCATCAGGCTTTTAGTGACAATCCCAATTATTACGGAAATCTCAGACTGCCCGCCAACCTGACATTCCTCGGCAATGGCGCTTTCTTAAGCGACCGGAACCTTACGGGCGACCTTGAAATCCCCGACAATTTGAAATACATTAACCAATCTGCATTTGGCGATACCGGATTCAACGGAAACCTCATACTCCACGACGGACTTCTCGGCATCAATGCTGGAGCTTTTAACAATGTACCACTGAAGGGCGAGCTGGCACTGCCCAAGAACATGGGCAACGTGGGAGAAAGTGCATTCTGCGGGTGTGATTTCTCGGGCGAGCTAAAACTTCCTTCCTCTCTCGTGTCGATAGGCAACAAGGCCTTTGCCTACAACTGGAAGCTGACGGGAGTCCTGAAATTTCCCGAAGGCATAGAATCCATTGGCGCAGGAGCTTTTGCCAACTGCTGGTCATTAGAGGGACTGATATTTCCCGAAAGTCTTGAATCCATAGGCTACGAAGCCACATGGGCTGAAGACGGCGGTGCATTCCAAGGCTGCTACGGCATTGGTAGCATAGTGTGCAAAGGCGAGACTCCACCTCATGTCATATCGGGTGCTTTCGACGGCGTCGCCAAAGACAACTTCACCCTCGAAGTGCCCGAATCGGCTATTCATCAGTATCAGTCGGCGGCGGGATGGTGCGACTTCAAGCGTATTGCCGCCCATCATGAGTTGGTGTGCCGCCCGTCGATTGCCTGTGCGCTCGCCACAGAACACAAGCAGACTCTCATAGTCAACTCCGAGGGAGAATGGGAAGTGGCAAGCAAGCCCGACTGGTGTGAGCTCTCACAGACTTCTGGCAACAAGAAGACCGAGCTGACACTCACCATAAAGCAGATGGCAAAGGGATCTGCCGACCGCAAAGGCGAAATTGTGTTCCGACTGAAAGGCAAGGACTATACCCACACATACACCGTGACACAGAAAAACTACGAATACGACGAAGACCAGTGGCTCGACCTCCAGACAGCTACCAAGGGGAACAATGGCGGCATCAACATCGTGTTCATCGGCGACGGATACGACGCCGACGACATCGCCTCCGGACAGTATCTCAAGGATATGAAGGACGGCATGGAATATTTCTTCGGCATCGAGCCATACAAGACCTACCGTGATTACTTCAACGTCTTGACCGCCTTCGCCCTGTCAACAGAAAGCGGAGTGGGCGCTGTGAACACGATACGCTACAATAGATTCAACACCACGTTCACCGGTGGCGTAGGACTGAAGTGCGACTACGACGAGATGTTCTCCTACGTGCTGCAAAACCCGAGGGTCAACACCTCCAACCTCTGCCAGACGCTCATCGTCGTAATACCAAACAGCACCGACTACGGAGGCATAACACAGATGTGGGAAGACGGTTCGGCCATCGCCTACTGTCCGAAAAGCACATACGGCTATCCCTTCGACTCGCGCGGCGTGATGCAGCACGAGGCTGGCGGACACGGCTTTGGCAAACTCGGCGACGAATACATCTATCACAATGCCTTTATCGACGCCTGCGGATGCACATGTTGCGGACACGTCGATGCAGTGCTCGGTGCACAGGCTTTAGGATGGTATCAGAACATCTCTATTACTGGAAAGATGCACCAAGTGCCATGGTCACATCTCATCTTCGACTCACGCTATTCGGACATAGTGGATATCTATGAGGGTGCGTTCATGCACAACCGTGGAGTATTCCGCTCGGAACAGAACTCGTGTATGAACAACGACATACCGTATTACAGCACCATCTCGCGCGAAGCTATAGTAAAACGCATCAAAGCGTATGCCGGGGAAGAATACTCGTATGAAGACTTTGTAAAAAACGACAAACGCGACGTTGGCATCACCACACGCTCTAAGGGCGAATGGACTGTATATAAGGCAAGAACTATGCAGATGGCTCCGCGCATAATAAAGGGAAGTCCGCTAAAATCGAAAAGAAAATAAGACAATGATTATGAGAAAAGACATATTCGCTACAGGCATCATAATGACTATGATGACATTCGCATCGTGTTCGACCGACGAGGTGAACGGCAACTCGCCGATAAGTGTCAGGGAGACGCCGATAAACATCGTCGCCACGCATCCGTCTGCCACAAGGGCAACAGCAACGGATTTTGAGGAAGGAGACAAGATTGGGCTGTATGTGGCTGGGGAGAAAGATGAACTGGAACCGTCGGGCAACCTTGTCAACAACGAACCGATAACCCTCTCGTCAAACACATGGACGGGCAGACGCACACTCTACTGGGATGAAGGCAAATACAACGCTTATGCTTACTATCCATACCAGATGATAGAGTCGATAGAAGACCAGCCGTTCGGCGTGGCTACCGACCAAACGACCGCTAAGGCTGCTGACCGGCCAGGCGGATACGAGGCAAGCGACTTGCTGTATGCAATAACAGCGGGAGTGGAAGCTGGAAAAGAACCCATTGCGCTGCGTTTCAAACATGTGATGAGCCGGATTACCATAAGACTCGTGAAAGGCGAGGATTTTGAAGGCGACATGCCTCGAGACGCCGAGATTTTCATCCACAACACTGTCACTTCCGCCACCATCGACCTCACGGCTGGTATCGCCACACGAGAAGCTAAAGGCGCAAGAAAAACTATAAAGGCGAGGCAGGAAGGCGACCATAGCTTTGGAGCCATCGTCGTGCCGCAGCGCATCGACAACCGTATGCCACTCATAGAAGTGGTGATGAAAGGCGTGAGCTATCTCTTCGAGAGCAAATTCGTATTTAAGACGGGCGTTAACCATCTTGTCAACCTCGTTATCACCACCAATCCTGAACAGGCGTTGATAAAGATAGGAGGAGAAACGGAGAAATGGGAGTAAGGGACTATGACTGATTAAAACAAAGAAATTGGGTAAAACAGAAACTTGAAAAAGAATAATTATGACAAGACGTGTAATATATCTTTTAGTGGTGTTAAACCTCATACTTCTCGCAGTGGCCGTATCTATATGGCTTCTGCCTGAACGTACAGCCAAACGCAATGTCGCACAAGACACCATAAGTCACGAGGTGAGAAAGGTGTATATCGATACCGTGGTGAGAATGGAAAACCGACCCGTCATAGGCAACAACCAGACGGGCATTGACGACGGCACTCCACAGGAAAAGCTACAGGCCGAACAGCCTAAAGCCTCATCGAGGGAGATAACCGCCGACATTAGACTCATTGCGAAAGGAAATCCCTTCTACAACGAGGCTAAGAAGGTGTTGGGAGGAAAACTCGAAGAGAGCGATGCCAACAACAGAAAGATGATACTCAACTACTGCGAACACCTGCGCATGTCGTACAACACAAAGGACATCGACTTCATCAGACAGGTGATGAGCGACAAGGCCCTGATCATCGTGGGCAACGTGGTGAAAAAGACTAATGCCGCTTCAGCAATAGAAGGCGACGAACGCGTGTCATTGAGTCTAAAGACAAAGACTGAATATGTAGCGAGACTCGAAAAGGTGTTTGCCGCAAACAAAAAGATCAACGTCACGTTTTCCGACTTCCGCATCATGAGGCATCCCACTGTAACGGGCATCTACGGCGTTGTATTACGACAGAAATACACAAGCGACCGATATGCCGACGACGGCTGGCTCTTCCTGCTCTGGGACTTCCGCAACCAGTCGATGCCCGTCATTCACGTGCGAACATGGCAACCCCTAAAGTCGGTGGCTAACGACAATGAGATAATTGGCATAAACGACTTCAACCTCGAATAAAAAAAGGACCCAACCTCGTATAAATAAAAGGCGTATGAGACATAAGTATTTACTCCGCATGTTATGGATAGTGATGATCATGGCTACCTATGCTTCTGTCGCCAAGGCACAGGAGTTTAAGGTGACATCGGTCAAGACGATGAAAAACGACGTGAGTGCGTTTATATCTCCAGTACGTGACCTCAACGAACAGGCATGTGCGCTGATCAAGGTGGAAGCACCGTCTGACTTCGTCTTTTCCACGCCCTTAGGAATAGTGAAACGACAAGACGAGGTGGGCGAGATCTTACTCTATGTGCCCAACGGCACAAAGATGATAACGATAAAGCATCCTGAATGGGGTGTGCTGCGCAACTACCGCTTCGAGCAGCCTCTGGAAAGCCATATCTGCTATGTGATGAAGATAAGTACTCCGCAACTTGCGGTTGAGGAAATCCATGATACGCTGGTCATCACAGAGACGCGCGTTGACACTGTCATGGTGAAGTCGATGCGGAAGCCTCTGCCAAGATCATGGTGGGTGATGGCTACGGTGTCGGCGACGTGCGGCAGCTTTCCTGTGGGCGTGATGCTTGCCACGATGAAACGTCACGGAGTCTTCCTGCATGCCACCACAGACTTCCGCTCTACGGGCGACATCCACACCGAGGTGGACAAAAACGGAATGCCTGCAGACGAATCTCAGGTAATGCCTTACTTCACTGGAAAGAAAAGCCGCAGCAACTATATGCTGACCGTTGGACTCACCCATCGTCTCTCTTCGCAGCTCACTCTACTGGAAGGTGTCGGCTACGGAAAAACGGCCACCGCATGGCAACTGGCTGAAGAGGAAGGCGGAGGATATGCTCTCAATAGCGACATGACTCGAAAGGGAGTGGCTGCTGAGATGGGACTGGTATGGAACACCTTGGGCAAGATGGTCTTGCTGTCTGTGTCAACTATAGAGTTCAGCCGGTGGCAAGTTAACATTGGTTTTGGTATTAAAATTGGAAAGAAATGAAACATCTGTATATATTCCTACTGCTCGTCGCAACAATGGTTGGCGCAGCATGCTCCGACTACGACATCCCTGTCAATCCCGTACCTGTGATGACTATGGACAAGACTACCTGCATCACTCGAACGTCGGCAGTCGTTCATGCATTTGCAGGAAGGGCAAGTGGCAATAAGCTTACTATTGAATATGGTGAGAAGGGAGGTGTCTTCACCTCCACCGGAACGCTGGTACCTTCGGCTGACAGCGTGAACTACACGCTCACCGGTCTAAATCCTGGCACCGAATATGGCTGCCGCCTCTGTTCGTTTAACGGCAGGACTGAGGTGAGAAGCAAGGAGACTTTCTTTTCCACCTTGCCCAACACCAAGCCCAGCGTCTCGCCACTCTCTTCCATCGCACAAGGTCCGACGAGCATCATCGTGGCCTATGTCATTACCGACGACGGCGGCGACGACATCATCTCCTCGGGATGCAAGCTGAGAAATGTGACTACAGGCGAACAAAAAACTGTCTTTGCCGATATTCAGAAGAACGGGAAGGAAATAGAACTGGCCATCACTGGACTGGATAGACAGACACCATACGAGCTCTCTCCTTTCGCCACCAACAGCATGGGAGAATCCTCAGGAGCCACGCTTTCATTTATTACCGACAACAGTATCTTGTTGGGCGAAGGCGGCAACCTTAAGAAAATTATGCAAGACGACGACAATGCCTATCCTACTCTCGCATTCTCGGGGAAAATGCAGGGTGACGATTTCCGCTACTTGAGAGAGATAAACGTGGAACATCTCAACCTCGCAGATGTCAACATTATAGAGGGTGGCGACGCCTATTTGCCGTCAAGATATACAAATGATAATGTCGTGGGCTACGGCATGTTTACGTCAATGAACACAAAAAGCGTGGTACTGCCATTAACGGCGGTCTGCGTGGAAGAAAAGGCATTTAAGAACTGTACATCTCTCGTCTCTATCACCATGCCTGCCAATGCAGAAAGCATACAGCCAAGCGAGGGATGCGACGCCCTGGAAGAAATTCAAGTGCCTGCCGCCAACAAGTCGTACTGTAGCGACAACGGGATATTATACGACTCCAACATAACACGAATAGTATGGATGCCGCTGGGAAAGACAGGCGAGGTCGTCTTGCCTGCCACCATCACCTCTATAGGTGCATACGCCTTCCGGGGCTGCCATTTCACTGAGTTTGTCATGGGTGAAAACGTGGTGGAGATGGAACAGGCGGCATTCTACGGCAGTAAAGTGGAAAAGGTCGTCTTGTCGGATGCACTAAAGACCGTAGCCACTGCTACATTCCAGCAATGCGCGAGTCTCAGGGAAGTGCATCTCGGCACCTCGACAGAGCTGTTAGGGGAATACGTCTTCGACGGCACATGTCTTGAACATCTCTACGTCGGCGCCGCCTTCCCTCCCGTATGCCACGACAACACCTTTGCTACCACCGACGGATACTCGCTCTTCGACCACTGCACCCTCCACGTGCCAGCTGAAAGCAAACTGATGTACCGTAACCACAGGTATTGGGGGAAGTTTACGCAAAGTCGAGAGTAAAGGAGTTCACTTATTAACTCCTAAATATTTAATTTAAACTTACTTGAAAAAGATATGAACACACCAGAAATAGAAGAACTAAAATCGCTTGTGGAGAAGAAATTCAAACGTATTCTCTCCACGACTACCGACTTCGAGGAATTCTCGATAGAACTGAAACGGAAGGTGTCGAAGGAAATATCCAGTTCGACGCTGAAGAGAATATGGGGCTATGTCAACGATAGCCACAAGACACGTAAGTTTACACTCGACATTCTCGCTAACTATATTGGACACGAGAACTTCGATTCATTTGTGTCGTGGCTCAAGACAAGCACACGATACAACTCGTCGTTTTTCAACGCATGTCAGGTGTTGAGCAGCGAATTGAACATAGGACAACAGATAGAAATTGGCTGGAGACCCAATCGAGTGTTGCGACTGAGATATCTCGGCAGTAGCAAATATGAAGTGATTGATGCGAAAAACAGTAAGATAAGAGTGGGTGACCGCTTCGTCACTGGTTGTTTCATAAAAGGCCAACCGCTCATATTGCCGTTTATTGAACGACCTGAAGGCAACACGTCAACGTTTGTGGCAGGACGCAACAGCGGACTAAACATGTTGATTATCATAAAAGAAGAAAAATGACGACTGATACATCTGGTTTTATCGGAAAGATGGCTGATATATCTGGATACAACAGTATAACGGCTGATACATCTGGATTTACCGACGACATAAGCATGATGATCGACGACATGTCGATAGTGTCGCGCTCGTTTATAGACATTCGTGAGTGTTATGTCTCACGGTCGGGTCATGCCCGTATCTTCTCTGCTCGCCGCTTCGGCAAGCGATACATGCTGAAATGTCTCAAACCCGACTTCCTCATGACTCCCGCCTACCGTCTGGTGCTAAACAAAGAGTTTGAGATTGGCATGCAGCTCGACCATCCCAACATCTGCCATACCGTAAGCATGGAAGCGGTACCTGAATTAGGACCGTCCATCGTCATGGAATATATTGACGGCACTACGCTTGAGACGTTTATGCAAGAAGGAAAACTGACAAAGGAACTCGCAAGGAAATTTGTTGCGCAACTCACCGACGCATTAGGATATATGCACAGTAAACAAATGCTGCATCGAGATCTCAAGCCCACCAACGTCATGGTGACTCACCAAGGCAACAACATAAAGCTCATAGATTTCAGCCTCTCAGACAGTGACTCTTTCAACATATTCAAGTCGCCTGGAGGAACATCAGGATACATAGCTCCGGAACTCATGCAGGCTAACGCCCGTTCGGACATACGTTGCGACATCTATTCACTTGGTGTGCTGATGGCTTGCATGGCAAGACATACCGGCGACAAACAGATGAGGCAGACAGCGATAGCCTGCATAAACCATACGCCAGGGAAACGCCCGGCAAGTATGTCGGAAGTTGTCATAGCTCCCAACGCCTCAACTGCAGAAATAGTGGCGGTGATTTTCCTGACTGTAACGTCAATCATTCTCACCGCACTCATCGTCTATCGACTCGTCACACATCCGCCACTGTAAAAGGCATCCGTCAGGGCTACTGTAGAATTTTCACAGATGAAAAAAATTACTTAGTAAAGACTCTGACATCGGAATTTGTCTCAAGGCGGCTTTCAAGGGAGTCATCGAGAGCGGCAAAGAGATCAAAACCAGTGATGGCCTCTATCTCATCGACCGACATTGCTGCGGTATTATAACTCTGCTGGCTCTCATCGTTGAGAAAATAGAAAGCGACGGCTTTCTCATGGCCTTTGCGCAAGGAAAGAACAGCCTTGAAGAAGGCATCAGGAACATGTACGACATGGTCGATGCCTATACGCTCACGCCGCTTACCTTTTTTATATATAGGCCCACAAACGATATACAGACGGCCCTCTTTCTTCGCCCAGTCACGGCACCGTTTCTCTAAGCCATTCCACGCGCCACTATTCAACGCGCCCGTCTGAGGACACATGTTCGACATATAAAAGCAATCGTGCATGGCTTGCTCGCTCCATTTCATATCGCCCGCCGGACACATGTGACCACGGTCATAACCAGACTCCTTATAGTCGTAATACTCTACACGACAAGACGTGGGTACCTTGGGATCGGCCCAAAACTTACTCGAGCGCGGCACCGTGCCATCAGTGTGACTCGCCGTAAGACACCATGCCGACCAGTTGGGAGTATTGCGACTCTTGTTGTAGGATAGGGTAAAGCCCGTGTGACGTATTATAAGTTCGCCGTCTTTCGTGGCAGGAAGTTCGTATTCTGGAACAGAGATAGGTTCTGATACATGGGAAGATTCTGATTCACTGGAAGATTCTTGTACACGAGAACTATCTGATTTAAGAGAAGATTCTTGTACACGAGAATAATCTGATACAGGCACTGTCTCGGTAGCCGAAACAGTGCCGTTGTTTTTAGCCGAATGACCATTACATCCTACTAAGAGGAGGCTGAGAAACCAAAGAAATAGTAAGTTGTTCACCCTATTGTATTTTCAGGAATCGTGAGAATCCAGTCATATCAAACACCTTCTTTATCTGAGGCTTGACGCCGGTGAGCGTCATATCGCCCTTTCTCGCAGACACCATTTTTTGTGCTTTTAGGACCACTCTCAAACCGCTACTGCTGATATAGTCGAGCGAGTTGCAGTCAAGGACGATGTTTACGCCCTGCTCGGCGAGTATTGGGTTGATTTCCTTCTCAAACTCTCCAGCGTTGATAGTGTCGATTCTTGCTCCGGTGACGATGGTCGCGAGGTCACCTTCTCTTTTTATTTCTACCATAATGATAAATAAATTATTAATGTTATTAAATATTCTTTTTCAATGTAAGTATATTCTTTCCTTCAAGGCGCTGATAAGTCACTTCGTTCATGATGTTTCTCACGATAAAGATGCCTAACCCGCCTATCTGCCTGTCTTCGGCGTCGAGCGTGACATCAGCTTCCTCTACCTTTGTCGGGTCAAACTCCTCGCCTTTATCAGTGATGGTAAAGACGAGCGTGCCTACGTCGAGCTGCGCAGTAATGGTAATATCCTCGCCCATTTTTTGCGGATAGGCATAAAGAATGACGTTGCTCACCACCTCTTCCAACGCAAGGTTGAGGTTCATTGTTGTTTCAGGATCAAGGTTTGACTCCTCTGCAACCTGTTCGATGAAGATGGCGAGTCTTTCCAGTTCCGCCACTTCGTTTTTGATAACGAGTACCTTTTTCATATACGTTAGGATTTAAGTTTTCTGTTTACTGATGATGTTGTGTATGTCATATCTCCTCTTCGGGAGACGCTATCTGACGTTTTGCCAACTTGTAGAACAATCCCTGCCGCGACATCAGCTGGTCATAAGTGCCTTGCTCCTTTATCTCGCCATGATCGAGCACGATGATGCGCGAGCAATGACGTATGGTGCTCAGGCGATGAGCAACTACAATGCGAGTACAAGCGAGTTTGTCCAACTGCTCAGCAACCTGCTTCTGGCTAATGTTGTCAAGAGCACTGGTAGCCTCGTCCATGAGAAGGATGGATGGCTGCGCTATGAGGGCTCGTGCTATAAGTATGCGCTGCTTCTGTCCGCCGCTGAAACCAGAGTTTCCCTCGCTCACCACTGTGTGCATCTGCATGGGCATCTGACGTATGTCGTCGGCTATGCCTGCCATCTCTGCAGCCCGCCACGCATCGTCGATGGTACTTCCTGGTGCGGTGATGGTGATATTGCTGAAGATGTCGCCAGAAAAGAGTGAGCCGTTTTGGAGGCAAGAACCGACAAGACGTCTGAGACTCGTCCTGTCGCACTTAGAGAGATCGTAGTTGTCATAGAACACACCGCCTGCCTGAGGATGTTCGAAACCTAAGAGCAGGCGTAATAGCGTACTCTTTCCGCAACCCGATGGTCCTACAATGGCCACATATTCTCCGGGCTCTACCTTGAGGTTGAAATGCTGGAAGAGCCATGGACCTGTATTATTATAGCGGAACGAGACGTCGCTCACTTCTATAGCACCGCTCAGATAATCCACCATGGGCGCATCGGGCTGATATTCAGGCACACTGTCGAGCACGGGCTCGGCTATCTTCAGTAGCGGACTGACCTGTGCAAGATTAGGAATGATGCCAACGAGAGCCTGGAGTGCCGAGGCTATCATGCCGTATGCCACCGAAAACGCGATAAAGTCCGACACGCTCACCTTCTCCCTTATGGCAAACCACCACAAGACTCCAATGCCGGCTATATGGCAAAAGGCGATGAGCGCCGGCATTACCTTCACCACTACAGAAGGGTTATAACTGATATGGGCGCAGTGGCGGTAGAGATTGAGCCACTTGGTGTATGCCCGTGTCTCTGAGCCGGTAAGTTTGATCTTCTGTATGCCTGAGAAGATATTATATTCCATACCGTCGAGCATCGCCTTGTGTTCGATAAGTTCACGTTCCTCGTTGTGCATCTGCACGGCATAGACCACGAGCAATGACACCTGCACAAAGAGCAGCAGCATCGACACGAGCATTAAGTCTTTGGCATAGAAGAAAATCTGGAGTACATAGACCATGGAGAACATTAGTGTGATAACGGCACCGAGGATGGCATTATTTGCCAGGTCGCAGAGCTGGCGTATAGAGGTGACCCGGTTGGTGATCTCGCCAGAAGAGTATTTCCAGAAAAACGACGTGTCGAGCGTGAATATACGTGCCATCACCGCATGCTGGAGGGTGACGGAGAGCACATCCTTAACCCTAATTACGAGCTTGTTCCTCATCACCTCCATCATGGCACATCCCACAACTACACCACCGAAAAGGGCTGCCACGGGATATAGGTCGCTCATGATGCCGTTAGGGATGACATTATTGAAGATCTCCTTGTTGATAAACGGCACAAACATGCCTATAAGACTTGCAAAGAAGGCTGTGAGGATCACAGCAAAGGCCGCAGACCAAGGCATATTGGCGATGGCAAAGAGCAGCAGTTCCCTGCCTTTCAACCGTCTGGGGGGAAGTGCATAAAAAAAGTCAAGGGCGTCGCTCTTTACTTGACGCATTAGTTCGGCATCGACTTTTCTCACTATACCATTTTGGTCGATACACTTATATCCAAACACCCATCGTCGGGGCACGAAGAGCAGCATGTTGCCTTCACAATCCTGTCCAAGCTTTGGCCCGATGGCACGATGCCACCAATCGCCATCTAACGTGATGCGACGCTGCATGATGCCCCGCGGACGGAGTATGCGCTCGAGCTGTTCGTCGGGAGTGAAGATACCGTCATCATCAAGATGGTAGTCGCTCACTTTGAGATATTCGAGCAGACGGTGCAACACACGATTATCCGAGCCCATGGAATTCACGAAGTCGAGCTTGAACCCCATGTCTCTTGCCGTATCCCCAAACACTTCCCTAAGTGTCTGTTTCTCACGGTCGAGTCTTTTGCTGATCTGGTCGTCAAATATCATTTGTCATTAGTTCCTTATATATTCCATTTAGCGCCATGAGATGGTCATGAGTGCCGCGTTCGGCTATCTGACCATGATCCATGACGATGATCTCGTCACAATCGCGAACGGTGCTGAGACGATGGGCGATGATGACAGTAGAGGCGCCGCACTGGCGTATGTTCTGCATAACATCGCGTTCCATCTCAGTATCGAGGGCACTGGTAGCTTCATCCATGACAAGCAGTACCGGTTCACGTGCCAATGCCGTGGCTATCTCCATGCGCTGACGTTGTCCGCCCGAGAAGTTGCCCCCTCCTTTGACAAGGCGCGTGTTGAAACCTCTGGGTCGTGAGATGATGTCATTGCGTATTCCGGCGTCCATACATGCCATAGTCATCGTAAAGTCTTCAATGGAGTGATCCCACATCTTGAGATTCTCGGCAATAGTATCATCAAAGAGTACTACGTTTTGGTCGATGACTGCCACCGAACTAACAAACTCTTCGTGGCTTATCTCACTGCGGTGACGCCCGTCAAAGAGGATATCACCACTCCAAGGATCGTATAGTCCAGAGATGAGTTTTGCAATGGTGCTCTTACCACAACCTGAAGTACCAACGATAGCCACGCTCTTGCCTGGCTGAAGAGTAAGCGAAAAGTCTTTTATCAGTGGTGGTGCAGTGGGAGAATAACCAAAGCAGACGTTGCTCATTTCAAGTTTGCCACCCATCTTAGCTTCTGTCGGGGGTACTGAGGGACGTGTCTCAGTAGGATATGCCATAATATCGTCTATTCGTTCCATCTGCGAGCGCAGTTCGATGACGGTGGTAGAGCCTTGCATAAGCCCCATAGCAGGCCGCATAAACTCTGCCATAAATCCCTCAAAAGCCATGAGCATGCCTATGCTGAACTCTCCCTTAATGATGAGGGCAGCACCCAATATGAGGACCATGGCGTTGGCAAGATGACCGAAGACATATGGCGAGAACGAGCGTGCCTCAAACGCCACCTCCTGATTGTTGCGCTTGGCAAAATAGCCTGCCCAGAACTCAAAGAAGCCGCGCTCAGCACCTGCTGCTTTTATACTTTCTATATTATCCACGCACGACATGGTGATACCATAGAACTTACCTTCTGTCTGTTCCAAGGCACGTGAGAGGTTGTTGCGTAACTCTGCCTCCTTTCTCACCACGTGAATGTTGAGTGTCACTACACATATACCCATCATAGTGAGCAAAATGCTGTAACGTGCCATAACTAAAATGTATATCACCAAGAGAGCCACATTGACGGCATAGGGGGCGAGTATCCGGACCAGCGTGGTGGTGATGGTCTCGTTAAGCGACTGTCGCTGCACGATATCACCCACATAACGCTGAGAGAAAAATTCCATAGGGAGGTTGAGGGCATGCCATAGGAAGCGTGTGTTGCCCTTGAGTGACATACTTCCAGAGAAGCGCCGCCCATAAATATTGTCAAGCAGGGCAAGCATGAAATGGAATATCACGAGGGCTCCCATTCCCACGAAAAAGGGCAATGTCCACTCGTCGTTCTTACCAGTGATGATACTATCGAGAAAGACTTGTGAGAAAAGCGGATAGAGCATGCCGGCAAATGCCAGA
>SAMEA3663015__coassemble_253_pt1 | contig 25313 bp, 19 predicted proteins | sample SAMEA3663015__metabat2_low_PE_023 | metagenome-assembled genome bin SAMEA3663015 (sample SAMEA3663015) | pig gut metagenome | biome: pig gut; feature: pig-associated habitat; material: faeces | place: France | collected 2012 | reverse complement strand
GTTCCACACGTTCTCGATGATTTCCTCGAGTCGGCCTTCCACGATCTCGATAAACTTACGGCTGTCAACGTCGCGGTCGCCGTCGATGGGCAGTTTGAGGTTGTTGTCGATCTCGTTGTTGTCGGTATAGGCGCAGCCATACTTCAGCTTCATCTTCTCAGCTTCGCTTTCCTCTATCTGTAGCGATGCTATGTCCTTGGTGATGTTGTGGCTGCCAAGAGGAATGACTGCAAGATGTCGCAAGATGTTCTTGTTATAGACGCTCACCGTGGTTGTGTCAGCGCCGATGTCAACCAAGGCGCAACCAGAGCGCTTCTCGGTCTCGGTGAGCACGCTGTCGGCCAGGGCAATGGGCGAGATATACATCTGTGCCACGTTGACTCCAGCGTTCTCGAAACACTTGTTAAGGTTCTTGTAGAAAGTGTTGCGTTGCAGTATGTTGAGGAAGTTGCCTTCGAGATGTGTGCATTGTATGCCTACGGGGTCGGTCTGATATTGTGCATCGACCTTGTATTCCTGTATGGCCACGTCGAGTATCTCTTGGTCGGGATATTTTATGGTGTTGTTGGCGTCCATGAGGTCGATGACCATCTGTTCGGTGACCTTTGTGTCGGCGGGAAGTTCCTTAGTGATGACATTCCTCACGCTGCGAATAGACTGTCCTCCCACGCCCACATAGACGCGAGTGATCTCTGTCTTGAGCTGGTTTGTAAGTTTTTTTACTATGTTTGATATGCAGAGGGCGGTCTTGTCGATGTTGTAAACCACGCCCTTGCGGATGAATGATGACGACTCCTCCTTTACCACGGCGAGCACGTTGATGCTACCGTCGAGGTTCTTCTGTCCTGCGATACCTGTCACCTTAGATGATCCAAGTTCTATTGCTACGATAAATTCCTTTGTTGCCATCTTACGTTATATTGAACTGTTATTTTGTTTTTTCTTTTTGCAAATTATCTGGTTGTCGAAAGCCATGTTGATGTGCGAGTATTTGTTCCATCCCGCCTGGCTGAGTCCGTATCGGTAGAACATCTCCAGCCGGTGCAGTTTCTTGCCAATGTCAACGGGTTGCCCGAGATAGACTATATGTTCGCCCACGCGTGGAGCCATCTCGATGGTGCCGTCTGCCAACACGTGGAGCTGTTCTATCTGGTTTTGCCAGAACTTGTCGGCGAGGATGGCGTTGCCCACTTTGGCAAGCACCTTGCTTGCGTAGCGGCGGTTGATGTTGCCGGTGGCGACGATGATGTCTGAGCAGTACTTCATGTTGGCCATATATCCGCCTTTGCTGTCGATGTAGTAGTCGTCGCCAGTGTCGGCTTTGATATGTAGCACTGGTGTGCGCTGAGCGAGCGAGATAATGACAAAACCGCTCTGTGTCTTGTAGCTCTGCGCATCGCTAATGAATGGGTTGGTCTTGAGCACTTCCTCGATGTGTCTGACGTCGATGTCAGCCATGGGCTTTGCTAGCGGGTAGGCGTTTTGCCGCACGAGGAGACGTTTTATCTCGTCGGCGTTGAGGAAGCCATTGACAACGTCGTCCTTGATCTCAATCTTCACTTGTGAACACACGATGGCCTTGTCGTCGAGCCTGTTGAATGAGGTGACGGCAAACAGCAGATAGACTGCCAAGACTGTGTCTAAGATGATTAGAATGACCTTTTTCCAGTTCATGTGTCCTGTGTGTGACTGATTGATGAAGTTGGAGTGTTATGTTTTTTCATTAAGCTCTTTCGAGCAGGATCTTTGTGATTTGCGGTACGTAGTTGTCGAGGTCGCCTGCTCCGAGCACGACGAGCACCTCGAAATCGTTGTTTTTGACATAGTCGAGCACCTCCTCTTTTGCTATCATCACCTTGCCGACGCCCTCCTTGAGATTGTCGTAGATGAGGCGTGATGTGATGCCGGGGATTGGTTCCTCGCGTGCAGGATAGATGTCGCAGAGTACCACTTCGTCGAGCAGGCTGAGGCTATTGGCGAAGTCGCGGTAGAAGTCGCGTGTGCGGGTGTAGAGATGCGGTTGGAAGATGGCGGTGATCTTCTTGTCGCGATACAGTTCCCTGATGCTCTTTGCGCTTTGGTATATCTCCTGTGGATGGTGGGCATAGTCGCTGAGGAAGACGAGGCGAGGCGTTTTGATCTTGAAGTCAAAGCGGCGGTCAACGCCACCATAAGACATGATGCCGTACTTAAGCTCCTCAGCAGTGCATCCCGCCAACTGTGCCATTGCCATTGCCCCCACGCTGTTTTCTATGTTGATCGGGATCGGCTGTCCGAGTTTCACGCCCTTGACACACTCTATCGGGGAGATGAAGTCGAACGTGATCTCGCCGTTGGCGATGACGATGTTCTCGGCATGGAAGTCGCCCTCATCTCGGCTGTATTCGTATCTTGTCACGCCATCTTGCAGTTCTTCCTGCATCTCCAGTCCTTTTCTTATTATGAGTGCTCCTCCAGGCTGGATGAGCGTGGAGTAGTGGCGGAAACTGTCGAGATAAGCCTCTTTGGAGCCGTAGATGTCGAGATGGTCGGGGTCGGTGGAGGTGATCACGCTAATCCACGGGCGTAGCCAATGGAAAGAGCGGTCAAACTCGTCGGCTTCTATCACCACATAGTCGCTTTTTGAAAGAATATAGTTTGTGCCGTAGTTCTTTGAGATGCCTCCGAGGAAGGCGTTGCAGTCTATATGGCTCTGGTGGAGGATATGTGCGCAGATGGTGGATGTTGTGGTTTTGCCGTGAGTGCCAGCCACGCAAAGTCCCTTATGGGTGCGGGTGAGTGCTCCGAGCACCTGTGCACGCTTTCTGATGTTGAAGTTGTGTTCGCGGAAGAAAACGAGTTCCTTATGGTCGGCGGGAATGGCTGGAGTATATACCACAAGGCATTTCTCCGGGCTCTTGCATACGTGGGGAATCTCGTCGATATTCTCCTCGTAGTGGATGAGCATGCCCTCCTTCTCCAGTTGGTGGGTAAGAGGCGTGGGAGTCTTGTCGTAGCCTGCCACGACGACGCCTTTGCTGAGGAAGTAGCGTGCTATTGCGCTCATGCCTATTCCTCCTGCTCCGATGAAATATACTGCATTTATGTCTTTAATATCCATTGTCGTAAGTGTTTGTCTGTGTCATGTTATCTGTTGTCGCCGATGTCTTTTCCTGCCAGCTTGAGCACCTCGCGGGCAATGATCTCAGCCGAGTCGGGCAGGGCGAGCTTCTTGATGTTGAGGCAGAGGCTTTTGAGCTTACCTGGACTGGCCACGGTCTCGAGGGCGAGGTCGAGCAGTTCGTTTGGAGCAACGGCGTCTTTCATTATCATGGCAGCCTGGCGGTTAACGAGCGCCATGGCGTTTTTCGTCTGGTGGTCTTCAGCCACATTGGGCGAAGGCACGAGGATGACTGGCTTGCCAAGGAGGCAGAACTCTGAGATGCTGCTTGCTCCAGCACGGCTGATGACGAGGTCGGCAGCCTTGTAAGCCTTTCCCATGTCGCTGATAAAGTCGGTGACGAGAAGGTTGGGGATGGGCTCCATGGTGTCAATCTGTTCACGAATCTTCGCGTTGTAGTATTTACCCGTCTGCCATATTATCTGCACGTCAGAGTTGCGCACGGTGTCGAGGCGGCGTAGGATGCTCTCGTTGATTGTGCGTGCGCCAAGGCTACCGCCGACGAAGAGTACGGTCTTCTTCTCCGGGTCGAAGCCGAAGCTTCGCACGGCATCTTCGTGGCTGATGGCTGTGTCGATGAGATTCTGTCTCACAGGATTGCCCGTTTTGATAATCTTCTCGGCGGGAAAGAAACGCTCCATGCCGTCGTAAGCCACGCACACTGCCGACGCTTTTTTAGCCAAGTGCTTGTTGGTGACACCGGCGTAGGAGTTTTGCTCCTGTATCAGACAGGGGATGCCCATGGCGGCTGCAGCATCGAGGGTAGCGCCGCTGGCATATCCGCCTACTCCCACTGCCACGTCTGGGTTGAACTCGCGCACAATCTTCTTCACCATCATCAGACTCTTGATATAGTCGATGGCTACGCCTACATTCTTCGGCGACCACAGCGGACGGATGAGACCTCTTACGGGCAATCCCTTGATCTCGTATCCTGCCTGTGGCACTCTTTGCATCTCCATTCGTCCCTTGGCGCCCACAAAGAGGATCTTCGCATCTGGTCTTGCGGCCTTGATGGCGTTGGCAATGGAGACAGCTGGGAAGATATGCCCTCCCGTTCCTCCTCCGCTGATGATGACTTTTATGCTCTCACTCATATTCGTGTTATGTTTTAATGTGCAAAATTACAAATTTTTTGTCGGATATAGCCCCAGTGAAGGGATTTTTTTTCCATTTTAAGTCAATTGCTTGACATTTACGGCATTTTCAAGTCGTTTTTTCGCCGAACGGCTGACGCTGAGCAGAATGCCTATATACGCTCCGTTGATGATACATGACGTTCCACCCTTGCTTATCAGCGGCAGAGGCTGTCCGGTGACGGGCGCCAATCCTACCGCCACCATCATGTTGAACGTAGCCTGAACCACAAAGAGCAGTGCGATGCCCATGGCGAGAAACGCCGGGAAGTTGTTCTCGCACCGGTTGGCTATGCGTGCGGTGCGGAAGAGCAGTACGATATATAGAAACACCACGAGCGACGAGCCTATGATGCCCATCTCCTCGATGATGATGGCATAGATGAAGTCAGAGAAAGCCTGTGAGAGGAAGTCGCGTTCCTCGGAGTTGCCCGGTCCCTTGCCGATGATATTGCTCGACACGATGGCGATATTCGCGTGCGCGACTTGCGCGTCTTTGTCGAGGTCGTATTCCTTAGGGTCGTCAGTCTTGGGATTGAGGAACTTGCGTATGCGTCCCTTCCACGTGCCCGTACGTTGAAGCCTGGTGATCGGCGCCTTCTGCGTTAGGTCCATTGTCTCGGTCTTGGTGAGATTGCTGTCATCTTCCTTTGGCTCGTCTGTACTGCGTAGCATGACGATGCCCACAAAGAGGGCGACGGGAATAGTGACTACTGCCATCAGTTTGCCCAACTGCTTTAACGGCACACGGCCGATGAACATCATGAGGAAGATTACGATACACAAAAGTCCTGCAGTTGAAAGGTTTTCCTTGCCTATGAGTGCGGCGAAGGGAATGAGCGGGATGAGTATGTAGCGCATCGCCTTCTTGTCCGTGATACCACGGTCGGTCTGCATGGCCGACAGAATCTGTGCCGTGGCGAGCACCATCGTCCCCTTAGCTATCTCCGACGGCTGGAACGTTAGTCCGCCTACTCCTATCACGCGGTTGGCACCGTTGATGGTCTCGCCCGCCACCAGCACCCAGAAGAGCGTGAATACCGAGATGAATATCATGAACGGCGTGAACAGCTTGAAATACCGGCATGGGATCATTCCCACCACAACGGCAAATACTATTCCCATAAAGATGGTGCCGGCATGCTTGAAGATGGGCGAGAAGAAGCTACTTTTGTTGAACGTAAGGGTGCTTGAGGCACTGAACACCTCGACAATGCTTATTATGCAGAGCATAAAAAACACTATCCAGATGACCTTGTCGCCACCGAAAAGTTTTCCTATTAATTTCTTTTTTGACATCTAACTACTTCTCTTTTTTTCGTTTCTTTTTTGAGGAACATCATGTCGTGACCGAGCCTTATAGACTCCTCACGAACGACTTAAACTGTTCGCCGCGGTCTTCCATATTCTTGAAGAGATCGAAGCTGGCGCAACATGGACTGAGCAGCACAGTATCGCCCTCCTCAGCCAGTTCGTAGCACGCCTTCACGCAGTCGGCCATGGAATGGGTGTCGCGCACTGGGATACCGAAGCCGTCGAAGAAGTTGTGAAGCTTGGTGTTGTCGGCACCGAGATACACGAGAGCCCTGCACTTTTCCTTCACCAGTTCGGTGATGGCGTTGTAGTCGTTGCCCTTGTCCTTGCCGCCGATAATGAGCACCACCTTGGTGTTCATACTTTCGAGCGCATACCAGCAAGCATCCACATTGGTGGCCTTAGAATCGTTAACGTAATGCACGCCCCTGATGGTGGCAACCTTTTCTAGACGGTGTTCCACGCCAGGGAAATCTCCGAGGCTCTTACGTATCACCTCGTTTTTGATACCCGAGATGTCTGACGCTATGCCAGCGGCGAGGCTGTTGTAGATATTATGCTTGCCCGTAAGGCTCATATCCTCCTGTTCCATATTAAAAGGCACGGGAGTCTCGATTACGTATTCGCCCTCTTCTATATATCCTATAGAGCCTTTTTCCTTCAGTTCTGAGAATGGATACTTTACCGACTTGATATCGTACTTCTCCAACTCACGTTTTATGATTGGGTCATCGTTCCAATATATGAATGCGTCGTTGCCGGTCTGGTTCTGTATGATGCGCATCTTCGAATCCACATAGTTCTGCATGCAGTTGTCGTAGCGGTCGAGGTGGTCGGGGGTGATGTTGAGCAGGATGGCGATGTCGGCACGGAAGTCGTACATGTTGTCAAGCTGGAACGAGCTGAGTTCGATGATGTAGTATTCGTGTGGGTCTTCTGCCACCTGAAGGGCAAGCGAGTTGCCGATGTTACCCGCCAGACCAGCGTCGTAACCTGCCTCCTTGAAGATGTGGTAGATGAGCGACGTGGTGGTGGTCTTGCCGTTGCTGCCCGTGATACAGATCATCTTCGAGTCAGTATATCGTCCGGCAAATTCTATCTCGCTGATGATGTGTATCCCCTTTCCCTTAATCTTGCGTATCATTGGCGCAGTATCGGGGATGCCGGGGCTTTTTATCACCTCGTCGGCATTGAGGATCTTCTCCTCTGTATGTTGTCCTTCCTCCCATTCTATGTTGTGACTGTCGAGTTGCTTCTTATATTTGTCCTTGATAGCCGACATGTCTGACACAAACACGTCGAAGCCTTCTTTCTTTGCCAATACTGCAGCTCCCGCGCCGCTCTCTGCGGCTCCTAATATAACTATTCTCTTCATAGTTTCTTTTTTATCTTTTTCAAGTTTATTTTTTCATATCCGGGTTCCCTGACTTTCCTGACTTTCCGGGTTCCCCGGAATCTCCGGACTTTCCGGAACTCCTGGATTATCCAGAATCTCCGGATCTACCTTATCTTCAATGTTATTATAGCCAAAGCCGCAAGGATGATGGTCACGATCCAGAAGCGGATGGTGATTTTAGACTCATGGAACGGACGATGAGGCCATTTCTTTAGTATGTATGTACTCGTGGCATCCAGCTGAGAGTCAAGCTTGCGGAAATTGTCATGGATTGGTGTGGCGCGGAATACCCTCACCCTGCGACCCTTACGTTTCTCGAACTTGAACCACTGTGTCTGTATGATGACGCTGAGGCTCTCGACAAAGAATATTCCGCAGAGTATAGGTAGCATCAGCTCCTTGTGGATGATGATGGCACACACGCCAATGATACCGCCGATGGTGAGCGAACCAGTGTCGCCCATAAACACTTGTGCGGGATAGGCGTTATACCATAGGAATCCTATCATCGCTCCGACAAAGGCACAGATGAATACCACAAGTTCCTCAGAACCAGGGATATACATGATGTTGAGGTATGACGCATACTCGATATGCGACGACACGTAAGCCAAGATGCCCAACGCTACGCCTATTATTGCCGAGTTGCCGGCACACATGCCGTCCATGCCGTCATTGAGGTTGGCACCGTTTGACACTGCAGTGACGACGATGATGGTCATCAGAACAAACAATATCCAGCCTGCCTCCTCTTTGTATTTCCCGCAGAAAGCCATGATTTCAGAGTAGTCGAGATTGTGGTTCTTGATAAACGGGATGGTGGTCTTCAACGACTTCTCTGCCTTGCTCTTATGCTTTACCACCAGTTCCTGGTTGTGACGCTCCACCGATGTGTTTTCGCGGATGACGGCATCGGGACTGAAATATAGCACCAAGCCCACGATAAGGCCTATCGACACCTGGCCCACAATCTTGTATTTTCCCTTCAGCCCCTCCTTGTTGCGACGGAAGATCTTTATGTAGTCGTCGAGGAAACCAAGAAAACCGAGCCATACCGTCGTGACGATCATCAGTATGAGATAGATGTTGCGCATACGTCCAAGAAGGATCGCAGGGACAAGGATGGCGATGATGATGATGATGCCGCCCATCGTGGGCACGCCCTTCTTCTCCACACCAAAGGGGTCGATGCTCGCGTCGCGCTGCACCTCAGAGATGTTGCGCCGCTTCATATACTTGATAAACTTCTCGCCAAACCATGCCGAGATGATCAGCGAGAGGATGAGCGCCAAAAGCGAGCGAAACGATATGTATGACCAGATATGCGCTCCTGTGATGCCAAACTGGTCGAGGAATCTGAACAGATAGTATAACATGTCTTTATTGTCTCACTATTATTATTTGTTTGTTATCGCGTCAACGAAATCTTTATTTCGCTGTTGTTGTAATAACGGTATTGTTGTTTACCTGCTGCCGTATTTGTGGTATATTTGCTTCTCTGTTGTCGAGATAGCTGTTTTGTTGCTTCTTTGTTGCCGCAATTAGAGTTGTTCAAAAAGGCTATTGTGCAAACACCTTTCTCACTTCCTCGCGGTCGTCGAAGTGGTGCTTTACTCCTTTTATCTCCTGATAGTCCTCGTGCCCCTTGCCGGCGATGAGAATGACGTCGCCCTTCTGTGCCATCATACAGGCTGTGCGGATAGCCTCCCGACGGTCGGCAATGCTCACCACTTTCTTCATCTGTTGTGCGTTGAGACCCGCCAGCATGTCATTGATGATGTCTTGAGGCTCCTCGAAGCGTGGATTGTCGCTCGTGATGATGACACGGTCGCTCTGTTTCACGGCTTCCTGCGCCATGAGGGGACGCTTGCCTTTGTCGCGGTTGCCGCCGGCACCGCATACGGTTATGACGTTACCCTTGCCGTCGAGCACCTCGTGGATGGCGTTGAGCACGTTCTCCAGTGCGTCGGGCGTGTGGGCATAATCGACGATGGCCGTATATCCCTCGGGAGAGCGTATGGGTTCCAGACGGCCGCTGACACTTTTCAACGTGCTGAGAATGACGAGGATGTCCTCCGGCTTCTTGCCTAACATCACGGCAGCACCATATACGGCGAGGAGGTTGCTGACATTAAACTTGCCGATGAACTGGACGCCAACCTCGTGACCGTCGATGTCGAGGTACATACCTTCGAAATGGCACTCTATGATACGTGCCTTGAAGTCGGCAAGCGTGCGAGTGGAATATGTCTTCACGGAGGCCTTCGTGTTCTGTACCATCACCATGCCGTTCTTGTCGTCAGCATTGGTTATGGCGAAGGCGTCCTTGGGTAGCATGTCGAAGAAGGCCTTCTTCGCGTCGCGATAGTTCTCGAATGTCTTGTGGTAATCGAGATGGTCGCGGGTGAGGTTGGTAAACAGACCGCCAGCAAACTTCAGACCGCCGATGCGCTTCTGGGCGATGGCGTGGCTCGAACACTCCATGAATGCATACTCGCATCCGCGAGCCACCATCTCAGAGAGAAGACGGTTGAGCTTGATGGGATCGGGCGTGGTATGGTCGGCCGGTATCGCCTCGCCTTCTATATAGTTGCACACCGTGGAGAGCAATCCGCAGTGATGTCCAAACTTCCTGAACATATTATATAATAAGGTGGCGATGGTTGTCTTGCCATTGGTGCCGGTGACACCCACGAGCTTCAGCTTCGATGTGGGATCGCCGTAATACATCGTCGCCACAGGACCTACAGCCGCCTCTGATGAATCAACAACAACATATGTCACACCTTCTGATAGCGTCTCGGGCAAGTATTCACACAGTATAGCCGCGGCACCGAGGTCGATAGCTTTCTGAATGAACGAATGTCCGTCCACCTGTGTGCCCTTGATGGCCACAAACAGGTGTCCTTTCTCTATGCGGCGTGAGTCGATGTTCACTCCCGTTATTTCTACTTCGGCATTGCCTCGAATGTCGAGAGGAGTCACTTTGCTTAGAATTTCGTTCAGTTTCATGTCTCAATATTTGTTTTTGTCATTTATTTCATTGTTAACACGCAGAGTTGTCCGAGCTTTACCGTGGAGCCTGGTGCAACGCTCTGTTCGCTCACCTTGCCGCAGCCATGGATGGCCGTCTTTATGCCACGGCTTTCGAGAAGATAGACGGCGTCGCGGGCGCCCATGCCCCTCACGTCAGGGACAATGTTCCGAGGAGTCTTCACTTGCTTCACCTCCACCTGGGTGGCTTGGCGCGTGGCTTCTCCCCATATTGGGTTGCCGTTGGCGTAGGAACCGCTCCATTGCGAGTTGTTCTTGATGCCAAGGTGGTCGAGAACGTAGGTGGCTGCAATGAGGTTGCCGTGTTTCACGTCGGGGATGAATACCGACGCTGTGTCGCGAGCGTCCTCAACGCTGAGCTTTAGGTGGCGTGCCATGATGCCTTCAGCCACGTCGTGGAACACCTTACCGCTCATGCCGCCGCCAGAGGCAGGCAAACCGCTCTTCTGGATGCATACGATGCAGCTGTACATCGGCGCGTCGGCGGGGAAGAATCCCGCAAAGCTCAGCAGATAGTGGGTTACGCCGCTTTTGTAGCCTCCTGCACCTTGCGACACCTGTGCCGTTCCGGTCTTTCCTGCCACCTTGAACGACTTCGAACCGGCTTTCTTTCCCAGTCCTTGGCTTACCACATGTTCGAGTATCGTTTGCATCTCTTTCAAGGTCTTCTCTTTACATATTTTATCCTTGATGACTTCCGGCTTGAACTCCTTTATCACCTCGCCGTTTTTCATCACCTTCTTCACAAATCGCGGACGCATCATTTTGCCGTTGTTGGCGATGGCGTTATAGAACGTGACGGTCGAGATGGGCGGAATTTGGGTCTCGTAGCCAATGCTCATCCACGCTAATGCGGTTTTGCTCCAGTTGAGATATTGTCCGCGCTCGTTCTTCTTAGGCATACGTATGCGAGGAGGCGTGGAGCCCGCTATGGGCAGGTGAAGGTCGCTGGCAAGGCCTATGCGCCGTATTCCTTCCACAAATTTCTCCGGCTTGGAGTGGTAGTGGTCGTCGATGATGCGACTTACTCCGATGTTCGAACTCACCTCAAGCGAGCGTGGCAGGGAGATGACCTGATAGCCTCCGCGCCGCCAGTTATGGTCTTTCATGTCACGGCCATACATGTTCCATACTCCGCAACCAGTATCCACCTTGTATGTAGTGTCAACGACGCCATCGTCGAGTGCCACCATGATAGAAGCGGTCTTAAACACTGAGCCGGGCTCGAGAAGGTTGCTAACGGCAAGGTTCTTTATCTCGCGGTATTCGCCGTCGGCACACTTCGTCATGTTGACCATCGCCTTTATGTCGCCTGTTGGCACGTCCATCACTATCACCACTCCGGCATCGCCGTGAACCTGCGGGTCCTTAAGCTCCTCTATCAATGCGCGCTCGGCAAGGTCCTGTATGCCCACGTCAATCGTTGTCACGATGTCGCATCCGTCTGTAGGAGGAGTGACGGGAATGTTAAGCCACTTGTTGAACACCTTGCGGCGCTGGGTGATGCCGCTTGTGCCGCGGAGGATGGAGTCGTAGGAGAGTTCGAGTCCGCAACGTGCCGTGTCTTTGGCTCCGAACATGTCGCCAACCGTACGCTTGGCTAATGAACCGAACGGGCGGCGGCGAGCGTTGAATTCATCGTAATAGAAACCACCCTTGTATATCGAAAGGTTAAACACGGGCAGACTCTTCACCTTAGTGAATATGTCGTAGTCAACGCGTTTGGGCCATATTGCCCAATGACGTGATTTCCGTTTACGTCCCTCTTCCATGTGTTTCCTGAACTCTTCGGCGCTCTTCGATGGAAAGATAGCGTTCAGACCCATACAGATGCTGTCCATCTTCACTGTCAGCAACGAGTCCTTCTGCTCTCCTCCAGCAAGGAAGTCCATGTACATCTTGAACTCAGGTATGCTGCTTGCCATCAGCTGTCCGTCGCAGCTGAGGATATTGCCGCGGTTGGGCTTTACTTCTACGCTGTCGCGTTTCAGCCTCGATGCCACCTCGGTCCAGTACTCTTTCTCGGCCGTCATTATATAAAGCGTCTTACCGATGATGGCAACGCCAAGTATCGCCAATGCTACCGCAATAGAAAAGTAGCGGGGCATCACTTTCTCTCTTTCAAACTTGCTCATTTCTCGGGTACGTTTATTATATATGGTGGCTGGTCGGATGCCTTCAAAAGGCTGTCCTTGTTGTCCCTAAGCTGTTCTAATACGTGACTCTCACGGCATCGTTCGGTGAGTGTACTCGAACTGGAGAGCGCCTTGTATTTGGCATCTTTCAGCGTCGTCTCCATCTTGTTTATCGTAATGATGTCGCGTTGACACTGATATCGGAATGCTACATAGATGATGACGAAAACCACTCCGAGCAATATAACTCCAGCTTGTCGGCTGATGATAGTACTGGTGAGTATGTCGCCTCCAAGAATGGTCTTCAGCGTCAGAGACGATATGGGGACGTCGTCTTCCTCGCTCACACTCTGACGGAGCATGTCGAGCGTCGATGTAGGACGTTTTCCCTCTTTGACGGCTTTTATGTTGTCGCTTTTGTTCTCAGCTGTCTTTTTTTCTTCTTCTTTGTCGATCATGTCTTTTTCCCTTTCATCTGTTTGTTGTCATTCCTCTGCAACCTTTTCTGCTATCCTTAGTTTCGCACTGCGGCTTCGGGGATTTTCCTTCTGTTCTTCGGCTGAGGGAACGATGGGTTTGCCCTTGAGTTGTTTCATCGTGGTGGCTGTACGTCCGAAAAAGTCTTTCTCCATGCGTCCTTCCACATTGCCCGTCTTTATCATGTTCTTCACCATGCGGTCCTCAAGTGAATGATACGTGATCACCGAGAGACGGCCGTTGGGAGACAACAGCTCTATTGCTGAGGTGAGCATCTCTTTCAGGGCTTCCATCTCGTTGTTTACTTCTATCCTCAACGCCTGGAACATTTTTGCCATGTCTTTCTTCACCCGTTCTTTCGGCATCAGTGCCTCTGTGACTGTCATCAGGTCGGTAGTGGTCACTATGGACTTTGACGATCTTGCCTTGACAATTGCTGTCGCAAGGCGGCGAGCGTTTTTCAGTTCTCCGTAGATGTAAAAGATGTTGGATAACTGTTCTTCGCTGCTTTCGTTGAGAATGTCGGCAGCGGTTCGGCCGTCGCGCTTGTTCATCCTCATGTCTATCGGGGCATCAAAGCGGAAAGAGAATCCACGCGTCTCGTCGTCAAAATGATGGCTCGACACGCCTAAATCGGCCAACAGTCCGTCGATGTGTTCTACTCCATAATAGCGCATCCAGTTCTTGAGATACCTGAAATTACTCCTAACAAAGGTGAATCGGTCGTCGTCCATGATATTTCGCTCTGCGTCGGCATCCTGATCAAAGCTGTAGAGATGTGCCGTGGGATCCATTCTTCGGAGAATCTCACGACTGTGGCCGCCTCCACCAAAGGTGACGTCCACATATATTCCGCCTGGCTTTATGGCCAAGCCATCGATGCTTTCTTCTAATAGCACCGGACGATGATATTCATTGCCTCTCTCTGTTGTCATTTCCCGATCTCCTCTTCTGGTTGTTTCTGATCTCCTAATGCAAAATCGCTAATATCATCTCCCATAAGGCTTTCGATAGCCTTTCCAAACGATGCGGCTTCCATGAATGGTTCCGTAGTGTTTTGCTTTGCCCATATCTCTATGGTATCGCCCATACCAATAAACTCCACGTCCAGCTCTATGCCAGCTGCTTCGATGCAGCGACGGGGAAGCAGCAGGCGACCGCTGGCATCAAGTTGCACTGATTCCGCTTCAGAAATAAATTGACGGAACACTTGCTGGTGTGTCTTGTTCCAGCGGTTAAGGCGCTTGCGCAGACTTTCCATCTGTTTATTCCACACTGCCTCGGGATAGATGACTATACAATCGTTGAATACGTCTTTACGCAACACGAGCTTTTCCGCATGAGAACCTTGAAATTCTTTGCGGAAGTTGGCGGGAAGGAACAATCGTCCCTTAACGTCTATTCTTGCTTCTGTCTTGCCTAAAAAACGCATGTGTACACTTATAATATTGAATTCGTTTGCAAAGATAAACATTTTCCCCCACATTTCCCCACATTTCCCCACTTTTTTTTAGCCGGTCGTAAAATATTAATACAGAAATACTTGTAACATATTGAAAATCAATAATATAAGGAAATGTTAAAAAATATAGGAGTTCGAAAGAGTAAAGACAAGAGAGAATGTAGCATTTGTGTTGAGCTTTATCTCATGTCCTTTCTCTTTGAACTCCGTGTAGTGTTTTGTCTTTCCGGAATATCCGGGTTTCCCAGGATATCTTGGTTTTATGGCGTGTCCGATTGTTCTGAAAGTCTTTAGGGTTATTTCTTTTTCCTTGGCTTTCTTATTGCCCATCCTTCTTCCGAGAAGTCTGGTTCGTCACCCTTAAACTTTACGTCATTGCCTTTGAAGAATTGACGCCAGTCGCCTGTGTCGCCTTCAAACGGAGTCTGCTTTGATTTGCCTTGGCGCTTTTTGGGTTTCTCTGCTGCTTTTCCTCCTCGTGACTTGTCGCTTTTTACGCGTCCGTATCCATCAGTATCAGCTTTACCATTGTTACGTCCATTTTCATCAGCATTTCCGCGTCCGTGTCCTTTCGAGTCAGCGTCGTTACAACGCACCTCACGGCCTTTATATACTGTGCCGTCAAGGGCTCGTATCACCTTGTCTGCGTCTTTCTCTGGCACTTCAATATACGAGAACTTGCTCATAAGGTCGATATGGCCTACGTCCTGTCGGCCTTCAACGTGCTTGTTGATATATTGCATCACCTCGCCAGGATAGAATCCGTCTGACTTGCCTAAGTTTATGAAAAGGCGTCTGTAGCCTGATTCTGCTTTCCGCTGACCACGTCTTGCGCCACTCCGATCGCCACGCTGTCCTTTGCGTTCGCTGTTGCCTCCGCGACGATCTTCTCTCGTAGCTTTCGTCGAAGGCTTTTCTATTTCTGGCGCATCAGCATAATACGCGAGAAACTTGCCGAACTCCATGCTTACGATTTTCTTGATTATATCTTCCTTGTCGATAAACTCGAAATATCGCTTTATGTCTTTCATGAAAGGATCTATTTCCTCGTCGTTGACATCAGTCTTAACGATTTGGTCCATCACCTTGTATAGCTGTTTCTTGCATATTTCTTTTGGGCTGGGAATGTCGCCTTCAACAAAGCTCTTGCCTATCTCTTTCTCTATGGCACGCATCTTGTGCTTCTCGCGTGTGTGGATGATGGAGATAGAAGTGCCTTTCTTACCTGCACGTCCTGTGCGTCCGCTACGATGCGTATAGCTCTCAATGTCGTCGGGAAGTCCGAAATTGATGACGTGCGTGAGGTCGTCAACGTCCAATCCCCTGGCAGCTACATCGGTGGCTACGAGGAGTTGGGTGAGGTGCTGACGGAATTTTTGCATCGTAAGGTCGCGTTGCTGTTGGCTGAGGTCTCCGTGAAGACTTTCAGCGTTATATCCGTCGCGTATGAGTTTGTCGGCTATCTCTTGCGTGTCGAGTTTTGTGCGACAGAAGATGATGCCGAATATCTTCGGGTTGAAATCCACTATACGCTTCAAGGCGAGATATTTGTCCTTGGCGTTTACCAAATAGTAGATGTGGTTTACGTTTTCCGCTCCCTCATTACGGCTGCCCACGACAATCTCCTTATACTCGCGCAGGTAGCTCTTGGCTATCTTCTCTATCTCACGGCTCATGGTGGCTGAGAAAAGAAGCGTGTTGCGGTCTTCGGGCACTCCTTCGAAAATCTCGTTGATGCTCTCCGAGAAGCCCATGTTGAGCATCTCGTCGGCTTCGTCGAGCACAACGTTGTTTACCATCTCAAGTTTTGCCTTGCCTCGATGCATCAAGTCGATGAGGCGTCCTGGTGTGGCAACGATAATCTGCGCCCCATGACGGAGAGCGTGTATCTGGTTTTCGATAGATGTGCCACCATATACGGCAACCACATTGACACCTTTCATGTATTTTGAGAAATCCCTGAGGTCGTCGGCAATTTGGAGACATAACTCGCGTGTAGGACTAAGTACAAGCGCTTGAGTGTCACGGCTTTTGGGGTCAATCTTCTGCAATATGGGGATGCCAAAAGCCGCTGTCTTTCCTGTACCAGTCTGAGCCAGTGCGATGACGTCGTTGCGGTTTCCAAGCAAATAAGGTATTACTTCTTCTTGTACTGGCATCGGGTTTTCAAACCCTAATTCTTCTATGGCTTTGCGAATCTCTTCGCTAACGCCCAATTCTTCAAATGTCTTCAATCGTTATATGTTCAAAAAAATCATAAATTAATACTTTCCCTATACACTTATCATAGCAAGCGCCTTGTCTTCGGCAGCTTCCATTACTTCCCTTTCTCCAGGACCTTTGTCGTTGATGCCGCAGAGATGGAGTATGCCGTGGATGATAACACGATGGAGCTCTTCGTCATAGCTTTTTCCAAACTGTCTGGCGTTGGTCTCCACTGTATCGAGGCTGATGACGAGGTCACCATTGATGCGGTCTCCTTCGTCGTAGTCAAAGGTGATGATGTCTGTGTAGTAGTCGTGGCCGAGATATTCGCGGTTTACTTCGAGTATTTTCTCGTCATCGACAAACATATAGCCTATCTCTCCTACTTTGCGTCCGTATGTGGCGGCAACATCCTTTATCCAAGCAGTCACTTCGCGCTTTTTGATGTTTGGCATTTTTACGCCTTCACAATTATATGTAATCATGTTCTTTTCTTTCCTTTGTTTTTTCTCACTATTAAAAAATAAGCGTCAGGCTTTCACCAAAAACTCATCGGCGTTCCTGCCGAAATGCCGTAGTTCTCTGACTAAGCTCGATGAAATGTTAGCATATTGAGGCTCTGCGTAGAGCAGCAGTGTCTCTATGCCCGATAGCTGACGGTTGATGTCAGCCTGTTCGCGCTCGTATTCGAAGTCTTTCACCGATCTTACACCTTTTATTATATATTGCGCTCCCACGCGTTTGGCAAAGTCGATGGTGAGGTCGTTGTATGTCTTTACCTCCACCTTTGGTTCAGACGCATATATCTTGCTTATGTTGTCAAGACGTTCGTCAGCCGTCAGCATATACTGCTTGCGTTCGTTGACTCCAATGCCTATAACGATTTTGTCGAAAAGAGGCAGTGCACGACGTAGTATGTTGTCGTGTCCTATGGTGTAGGGGTCGAAACTTCCAGTGAATAATCCTGTCATAATGCTCAGTCTTTAAAGTCGAATGATAGGTCTTGGGTGTAGATGTTGCGTCCGAAGTGCTTGTAGGCGAGTTCCGTCACCATGCGTCCTCGTGGTGTGCGCTTGATAAATCCTTCCATGATGAGATATGGTTCATACACCTCTTCCACTGTTCCTGCGTCCTCGCCGATGGCAGTGGCGATGGTGGTCACGCCCACTGGTCCGCCCTTAAACTTGTCGATGATAGTGAGCAGAATCTTGTTGTCGGTTTCGTCGAGACCATATCGGTCGATGTTGAGTGCAGTAAGTGCAATCTTTGTTATCTCAGTGTCGATGTGTCCGTTGCCTTTCACCTGTGCGAAATCCCTCACGCGTCGGAGCAGTGCGTTGGCAATTCGTGGAGTGCCTCGGCTTCGTCTGGCTATCTCCATTGCAGCCTCGTTGTCGATGGGTACTCTAAGGATGCTGGCCGAACGTCTGAGGATGCGTGCCAACGTCTCGGGATCGTAATATTCGAGATGGAGGTTAATGCCAAAACGTGCGCGTAGCGGGGCTGTGAGAAGTCCGCTGCGTGTGGTGGCTCCAACGAGAGTGAACGGGTTGAGGTCGATCTGTATAGATCGTGCCGACGGACCTTTGTCTATCATGATGTCGATGCGATAGTCTTCCATGGCTGAGTAAAGATACTCTTCAACCACAGGCGACAACCGGTGTATCTCGTCGATAAACAAAACGTCGTTTTTTTCCAGAGATGTAAGTATTCCAGCCAGGTCACCCGGTTTGTCGAGAACGGGCCCGCTGGTAATTTTGAAGCCTACGCCCAGTTCGTTGGCAATGATGTTTGAGAGAGTGGTTTTTCCCAGTCCGGGAGGACCGTGGAGGAGTGTATGGTCGAGTGGTTCGCCACGATATTTGGCAGCCTCGACAAACACTTCCAGATTCTCGACTACTTTGTTTTGTCCGCTGAAATCGCCGAAGTTTAGAGGTCGCAACGCATTTTCAAAATCCTTTTCCGCCGGACTTGCTTGTTGCTCTTCGCGTATGTCGAAATTGTCGTCTATCATAATATCCAAAACTTTCGCTTTTGCCCAACTTCTTTAACTGCCCTTTATTTGCCAAAGTTGAGTGCATATATAAAAAAAGAGAAGAGTGAAGAATGAGGTCATTCTCCATTCTTCTCTTTCAGATTCTTCACTTATTTAGAAATCCATCTTGTCCAAAGAGTCGTTGAAATCCTTTGGCTCGTGGTTCTCTTGGCTTTCGTTGAAGTCGGGGCGTGGACGGCGCTCAGGACGAGGACGGCGTTCGCCGCGCTCAGGACGCTCGCCACGTGGACGGCGCTCAGGACGCTCGCCGCGAGGACGGCGCTCAGGACGCTCCTGATAGTCGGCAGGCTTTTCGATGAGCACACGGTGAGAGAGCTTGTACTTGCCAGTCTTTGGGTCTATCTCGAGCAGTTTTACCTTTATCTTGTCGCCTTCCTTGATGCCGGCCTCTTCTACTGTTTCAAGACGTTTCCAGTCTATTTCCGAGATGTGGAGGAGTCCGTCTTTGCCTGGAAGTATTTCCACGAAGCATCCGTAAGGCATGATAGAGCGTACTGTGCCTTCGTAAATCTCACCCACTTCGGGTATTGCCACGATGGCGCGTATCTTTGCCAATGCGCCGTCGATGCTCTCCTTGTTAGGAGCCGATACCTGTACCTTGCCTACGCCATCCACTTCGTCGATGGTGATGGTGGCGCCAGTGTCTTCCTGCATCTGCTGGATGATCTTGCCGCCAGGGCCGATGACAGCACCGATGAACTCCTTAGGTATCTCAATCTGTACGATGCGTGGTACCTGTGGTTTCATTTCTGCGCGTGGCTCAGCTATGGTGTCGGTGAGGCACTTTAAAATGTGCTCACGTCCAGCCTTTGCCTGCATGAGGGCCTTTTCGAGGATTTCGAACGAGAGGCCGTCGCACTTGATATCCATCTGTGTGGCGGTCAGACCGTCCTTGGTTCCTGTGGTCTTGAAGTCCATATCGCCGAGGTGGTCCTCGTCGCCGAGGATGTCGCTGAGCACGGCATACTTCTCTTCACCTGGGTTTTTGATAAGTCCCATTGCGATACCGCTGACAGGTTTCTTCATAGGTACGCCAGCGTCCATCAGTGCGAGAGTTCCGGCACATACGGTAGCCATTGATGAAGAGCCGTTAGACTCGAGTATCTGGCTAACTACGCGTACGGTGTAAGGATAGTCTTCAGGTATCTGACCTTTCAGGCCGCGCCATGCGAGGTGTCCGTGACCTATTTCGCGTCGTCCCACTCCGCGTTGTGCCTTAGCCTCGCCGGTGCAGAATGGCGGGAAGTTATAGTGGAGGAGGAAGCGCATGTAGCTCTTGTCGAGCACGTCGTCAACCATCTTTTCGTCGAGCTTTGTGCCGAGTGTACATGTGGTGAGCGACTGTGTCTCTCCACGGGTGAAGATAGAGCTTCCGTGTGGCATTGGCAGTGGGCTAACCTCACACCAGATAGGACGTATCTCGTCAGTCTTGCGTCCGTCGAGACGGATTCCCTCGTCGAGGATGCAACGGCGCATGGCGTCGCGCATCACGTCGTGATAGTAGCGGTCAGCCTCGGCGGCTTTTTCCTCAAGCTCGTCCTCGCTGAGGTCGCTGTGAGCTTCAGCATATTTAGCTTTGAAGTCCTCGATGATCTTGTCGAAAGCATCCTGGCGGGCGTGCTTGTCGAGAGCCTGCTTGGTGATATCGTAAACTGGTTGGTAGAGCTCGTCGTTGATTTGCTTGCGCAAGTCTTCGTCGTTGATCTCGTGGTCGTACTCGCGCTTTACGTCGGTGCCGAGTTCCTTTGACAGCTCTGTCTGCAACTCGCACATCGGCTTGATGGCTTCCATGGCGGCCTTCAGTGCGCCGATCATGTCTTGTTCCGACACTTCTTTCATCTCGCCTTCCACCATCATGATGTTTTCAGCCGAGGCACCAACCATGATGTCCATGTCGGCTTCCTTCATCTGCTCGAAGGTTGGGTTGATGACATATTCTCCGCCGATGCGTGCGACACGCACTTCACTGATTGGGCATTCGAAAGGAATATCTGAGCAAGCTAATGCTGTTGAGGCAGCGAAGCCGGCGAGGGCGTCAGGCTGGTCAACACCATCGGCTGACAAGAGCATCACATTGACATACACTTCAGCGTGGAAGTTGGAAGGGAAGAGCGGACGGAGCACACGGTCGACAAGGCGCGATGTGAGAATCTCATTGTCACTTGCCTTGCCCTCGCGCTTGGTGAAACCACCGGGGAAGCGTCCTGCTGCTGCATACTGCTCTCTGTAGTCTACCTGCAGAGGCATAAAATCTGTACCCGGAACGGCATCTTTTGCGGCACAAACGGTGGCCAAAAGAACGGTGTTGCCCATGCGGAGCACACAAGAACCGTCGCACTGTTTTGCCACTTTTCCGGTCTCGATGGTGATGGTTCTTCCATCAGCCAACGAAATTGTTTTCGTAATTACGTTCATCTAAAATTTAAAACTATTTGTTTTGTTTTCATCAAAAAATCGCACAAAGATACTATAATTCTGTGTAATGGCGCAATGTTTTCCAGCATTTCTTCTACTTTTTGTGTTTTTTTATGAAATTATGAATGTATGCGGCTCGTTTATCTGCACAAAAAGGAAATCGCCGGCGTCTGCTTCAGTGAGCGCGACAGCCGGCGATTTGTCGAGTATGAAATAAATTTTTATTTGTTTTCTATGCCTTCCATGATGATCTCAGCGTGATTGTTTTGTGTCATGAGCTGTTCTACTGCGCGTCGGGCGTCGTCGGCAGTGATACTCTGTATGGTCTGCTCGAAGTCGGTGGCGAAGTCGAGGTTGGTGTCGAGATAGTTCTTGAAGGTTGTAGCCCAGTACTTGTTCTCGCGGAGGTTCTCTTTGTAGTTCTTGAGGAAGAATTCCTTGCCTTTCTCGAGGTTCTCCTTCGAAGGACCTTCTGCGACAAACTGCTTCACGATCTCGCGTACTCTCTGGTTGAGGTATTCGTATCTATCTGGGTTTGCCTGGTATGCTATCTGCATGTAAGCCCTGTATCGTGGAGCTGGCATGGGGACAAGTTCTCCGTAAGCTCCGATGCCGTATGTGCCGCCTTCCTTCTCGCGTATCTCTTCGAGCAGAACTACGCTGAGTGCGTTGAGCGCAATGTCGAAGGCGAGTTTGTTCTTCAGAGTGTATTGCATATCGGCAGTGTCGAAGAAGACGTTGGTTGTCATTGGCACTTCCATCTTGCGCTTGTAAACATTGTCAACCTTACCCTTGCGGAAGTCGGAGATGGCGGTGTTAGCCTTCTCCGCCTTGCCTTTTGCTGGCAGTGAGGCGATATACTGTTCCATGAGTGGCAGCAAGGTGGCTTCGTCGATGGCTCCGGTGATGATGAAGGTGAAGTCGGCTGCGTTGGCATAGCGTTCGCGGGCTATCCTCATGATGTTGTCGTAGTCGAGACGGTCGAGGTCAGCCGTGTGCATGCCCATAAACAGACTGGCGTTGTCGTAGATGCTTGTCTGCACGCTGTCCTGAAGGGCCGACATTGGGTCGCTTTCGCGGTTAGCCACCGAGGCGCGTTCGCGGTTGAGCCATGAGTCGAATGCTTCGCGGTCTGAGCGCATAGCTGTGAAATACAGATAGTTGAGCTGTAACATTGTCTCAAAGTCCTTTGGTGTTGCAGAGGCAGTCACTGACTCTTCAAACACGCTCACCTTTGGTGTCACGCTCACCTTTCTTCCTGCTGTGGCCTTGCGCAGTTCGGTGTTTGAGAAATTGCCCAGTCCTCCCACGAGCATCACGTCGTTGATGGCTTTGAGGTCGGCAGTCATCGAGGTAGGGTAGAGCGATGTTCCGCCCTTGCTCACTGCCGTCATCAGTATCTCGTTGGGGTTGAAGTCTGTCTGGCGGAAATATACTGTGGCGCCATTTGAGAGAGAGTATTGCTTGTATCCCATGGCTTTTGCCTGTATCTTCTTTACCTTTCCTGGCTTGGGCAGTGAGCTCATGAGAGGCTCGTCAGAGACGGCGTCTTCATAAGGAGTGATCGTCTCGGCTGCCACTGCAGCGAGAGCTGCTTCCATTTCCTCTTTCGAAGGGTAGTTGACGCCTTCCTTGTCGGGCAACATGGCGCTCATCACGAGTATGTTCTTTTCCACCATCTGCGAGAGAATCTTTCCTATGGTCTGTGCATCTACTCCCTCGGCGAGTTGCTTTACGATAGCGAGGTTAGTTTCCTCACCCGGTATTGGCTCGTTGTCGATGAAGTGACGTACATACTCCTTGCAGTAGTTGGCGCTCTTCTTCTTGTCGCGGCCGTTATATGCTGCCTCCACGTCGGCAAGTATCTGTGCCTTTGCACGCTCATACTCCGAGTCGGTGAATCCGCATCGTGCAGCGCGGAGCATCTCGCGGTAGAGTGTGGTGACTGCCTGCTGCAGTCCTTGTTCCGACGACACTGCCTGACCGGCGAAGCTGCGCTTGGTGCGTGCAATCATAAAGTCGTCGTCAGACACTTCCGCTGCAATAAACGGCGGATTGGCGCTTTGCTGCAGTTCCTGCAGGCGTGCGTTCACCATGCGCGAAGCTGCGTCCATGGCATATTTATAAATAAGGTAAGGCATGTCGCCTCTCATCTCCTGTGGATAGGGATCGTGGTTAAGGAAGAGGAACGTCATGGCGTATGGCTGCTCCTTGTCTTTTGCCATGCAGATGAGAGGTGTCTCGTTGTCGGGAATCTCTACGAAGTATCTCTCCTTTGGGTTTTCGGGCTTTGCTATCTTTCCGAATATGTCCTTGATTTTTGCCTCAATATTATCCACGTCGATGTCGCCGACCACGATCACTGCCTGCAGGTCTGGACGATACCACTGTTCGTAGTAGTCGCGTAGTGCCTTGTAGGGAAAGTTGTCAACCACCTCCATCTTGCCTATTGGCAGGCGATGGCCATAGCGGTTAGAGCCGTCAGGACGGGCGTGGTTGGTGCCTTTCGGATACATCATTGGCAGCAGCTGCTCAAGAAGACGTATCTGTGCGTTAGCCCTTGTGCGCCATTCCTCGTGTATCACTCCGCGCTCGTGGTCGATGTCCTCGTCGGTAAGCAGGAGGCCGTCGGCCCAGTCGTGGAGTATGAGGAGGCAAGAGTCGATGGCCGACGGTGTCGTGCCTACGGGTACATTATCTATATTATATACGGTCTCGTCGATGCTTGTGTAGGCATTGAGGTCGTTGCCAAACTTCACGCCGATGCTCTCGCAGTATTTTATCACGCCGTTGCCGGGGAAGTGCTTTGTGCCGTTGAAGCACATGTGCTCAAGGAAGTGAGCCAGACCGCGCTGGTCCTCTTCTTCAAGAATAGAGCCCACACGCTGTGCGATGTAGAAGTTTGCCTGACCCTTTGGCTCGGCGTTGTGGCGTATGTAGTACGTCAAACCATTGTCCAACTTGCCAATGCGAACAGCCTTGTCTATGGGAATAGCTGGCTGTTGCTGTGCGAATCCATTTGTAGCGAGCAATACCATTGCCACTACTGCGATAAATAATCTTCTCATTGTTGTAATATGAATTATGTCCTTTTTTGTCCGTTAGACGCACTTCCTTTTTCATTTACTACAAAAAATCATAAAAAAATCTATTTTTCTCTTATATATCGATGCTCTCATTAACTCTACACTCTACATTCTGCGGGTATAACCCGTTTAATGATAGTTAGTTTGCTCAATGTAGAGGCAGCGCAACCCTACATCGTGTTAACACTCTGAAAACTTGTGGCTTATAGGCGAATAATGTAGAGTGAAGATTTGGCGGAGCATCCCTCTTATCTCATGCTTTTCGCTTAATCGTCTCTTCCGATTCTGTCACGGGGATGACAGGCAAACTATGTAGTTATGACAGTCGGCCGTCATACTTGTGACAGCCAACACTATCTCCTCTGGCATAGCCGACGGATAAGACATAAAGTTGGCTGCGAGACGCTTCCCGCAGCCAACAAGCAATAGCCTTTTTGATTCCCTTAGTCCCGTTTAGAAATCGTCGTTGTCAAATAAGGCTCGGAACGAGGGTTCTTTCAATTCAAAGAACATTATGGAAACAACGACAATGACAACAGAACAATATCTCGCACGCCGCAAGGAGATCCAAGAGAAAATCTCCGAGTGCCGACAGGATGAGCGACAGCAAATCCAGAAAATAGGACACAACCGACAACCTATCGTAAGATACTCAATGCGGACTTGCTTGCCATAGAAGGCATCATGCTGTTTTTAAAAAGAAGGAGGAGGTGTAAAACAAGAAGAATCGATTGATGTATGTCAAATAACAAGGGTGATGCATTTACTTTACGAAAAAATGATGCATTTAAATTTGCATGTTACAGCAATGTCATTGGTTACGTTCTGTTTATCCCATTTGCAGAGGCAAAATCATTGAAATGACACACATAATATTCCACATCATCCAAGCAGTACGGGGGACAGGGGTGCCCCCTGTACCTAAGTAGTCGGAAACTCATTTGTAAGCTCACGCAAGATCTTTTGCCAGTTAGCAAAAGTTCATTTGCCAGCTTCCACAAGATCGTTTGACAACTGGCAAGGCACAACCATGTCGGTCGTCCTAACGCCACAAGGACGTACTTTCAGACACCATTAGGACGTGCGTCCTGACAGCGCATGAACGCTTATCCATACATCATTAGTATAGTCTGTTTACAATCAACAATACCACTTACCTGAGTTAACAAAAAAAACAAAAATCGTATTGTTATTATTTGAACTTCTGTTCGTCTATGACATAACTATAATTAGCCAGCACAACCGACAAATCCTTCCCCACCAGATTTGTCGGTTGCGCCAAAATATCACCGACTTTTCGCCGACATCTTCACCCTTGATACGCCGTAATTGTCTAATTCACAGACGTACATAAGTGTTTTTGTCGGGATGAGGCGACTCGAACGCCCGACCCCTACGTCCCGAACGTAGTGCGCTA
>SAMEA3663015__coassemble_244_pt1 | contig 26606 bp, 24 predicted proteins | sample SAMEA3663015__metabat2_low_PE_023 | metagenome-assembled genome bin SAMEA3663015 (sample SAMEA3663015) | pig gut metagenome | biome: pig gut; feature: pig-associated habitat; material: faeces | place: France | collected 2012 | reverse complement strand
CGCTTCCTTCATTTTTATTATCCATGCCTCTTTCTCTTGCAGCTATCCTTGCCCTTATTTCTGGGCTAAGATGTTTCTTGCGGGCCAAATATCGCGCCTTGCGTTGTTCGTAGTCTTCACGATGCCGTTCAAGATAATTGTCTGCCATGAGTATGATTACGGATGATTATTTCTTGAACTTATTGTATATTACACTGATACGTATGGGTTCGTGGCTGTTGTTAGACCCACCCACAAGTTTTGTCGTCGTCAGTTCCATGTCGTTAGACACTTTGGTATATACAGTGCCCGACGAGGTACTGTTGGTTTCCACAGCTACAGGGATAAGCACAACCTTGTCCCAGTCTTCAGACTTTCCTCTATTGGCCCACAACTTGTTAATGAGCGATGAGATATTATTAAAGGTATATGTGTTATAGCTTGAGTTAAAGCTGGAAATATAAGATGTGACATTGTCCGGCAAATTACGCTTCTCAAAGAACGTGTACATGCTGTCTTTTGGCACCATGAGGATATACTTTGGAGTAGTAAACTCACCCTGATCGTCGCTATTGTAACGCTTGAATATGATTTTTGCAGAACTGATGGTGTCGTTCTCGTGATTTGTCTTTATCTCATTTACAGGCAACGTCACCTCAGTGTAAATACCAGCAGGGCTCTTGATATATGTACATGTGTTATCTTCGGCAAGCATCTGCATACGCTTATGGTCATTGACGATATTGGTGGTTTGTACCATCTCCTCTGTTCCACCAAGTTTGAGCGAACCCGTAACAATAGAGTCGTTACTATAGGCTTGATAATAGAACTGAAGCGTAGTGATCATCACCTCTCCCATATTGCCAAGGCCACCCGTTGACTTGACATAAAAGCCTGGGAATACCTTATTAATGAAATTATAAGGATTCTTGTAATTATCCTTGTCGCTATAATATTTCCTGAGAAGATAAGTTCCAAAGTTAACATACTCATTGCCTTCACGGTCAATATACTTGTCGTTCAGAGGTATAGAGACTGCATACACAGAATCAGTTCCAATCAGTCCTTGGTAGGTGTATGACTTCTGTTTTACAATACTCCCCGCATCGGTTCTGATATATCCTTCTTGTTCGGGATTGAAATTGGAATAATAGTCCCGCCCTTCGCTTATGGGTTTCTTCAGTTCATAAGCTGTGAGTTTCATTGGATTGAGCGAATCACCTTTATAGCTATTAAAGAAGATATTGAAAAAACACGAGTCAGCCATAACCTTCCCGTCAACATCACGACTCACGATACTGTCGAGTTCAGGCATGAGTGGTGTTGACAAGATACGCTCCGTCACACCTACCTGTGTGGAGAAATTGCTTGTGACATAGGTGTTGGTTTCGGGATCTTTTACATGACCTATATACGAATATGTGTTGCGCGACAACACCGAGTCAACCGTAATCGACCTTGAAGACACAAGAAAAGTATCGGTGATAATGGTGAACTTGTCCACCTCATTCGACAGTGAATTTCCAAGCGTGTCGGTATTGTCATCACAAGATGTCATGGCTACGAAAGCCATGACCATCAAAGTAATCCATTTTATCTTCATTATTTGTATTTTGTGTGTCTTTATGCGTTAGAAAAAGTCAATCAAGCAAAGCATTGTAGAAGTCTGCATAAGCCTGTCCCAGATCATCGCCAGGATATTTGAGCAGAGGCTTACCAGAATTCTGTGCAAACTCTACAACAGAAGCATCTATTTCAGGCGAGGCCTCGATGATTCCATCTGAATATTGGATGGCGAGCTTGGCGAGGTCGTCATAGCCAATGTTCTCAGGATAGTTGTCCAAGACGCTACCATCAACATCCCTGAAAGCAATGCAATCGCGGAAATCATCGCATACAATAGCATCATATAGGTTGCCAAAGAGAGTCGTTATCACTTTTGTACTTGCAAAAGAAGGCTCCTCACTATAGGCAGTCTTAACATACAAGGGGATAACGGCTGTCATCCATCCCTGACACACAATGATGTCAGGCACCCAACGGAGTTTCTTCACGGTCTCAAGAACTCCACGCGCAAAGAATATTGCACGCTCTCCATTGTCTGTGTATGGTACACCCTTATCATCGACACCCATCTGACGTTTTGTGAAATAATCGTCGTTGTCGATGAAATAGACCTGAGTTCGACAAGAAGGCATTGACGCCACCTTGATAATCAACGGATGGTCGGTCTCGTTGATAATAAGATTCATCCCCGAGAGTCTGATCACTTCATGAAGTTGTCCCCTTCTCTCGTTAATGTTTCCCCACTTAGGCATGAAAGTACGAATTTCAAACCCTTTCTCTACCGTTTTCTGGGGAGCAAGCTTACCTATGCTCGACATTTCACTTTCAGGAACGTACGGTGATATTTCCTGGTTGATGAATAATATTTTCTTTGCCATGATTTGTAGTTTAACGTTGCAAAGTTACTACTTTTTTTTCGAAAATCAGCAAAAAATGTGGGATTTTACGAAAAAATAGAGTCTTTTTTGGATATTTTTAGCTTATTATTTCGATATTTGCCGAAAATGTTGTTATTTTGCACCCGTTTTCGTAAATATGACGATAAAAGCTAAGATATAATGATTGTATTTAACAAGATTGCAGAATTGCAAAATGCACTATTTGAAGAACGCAAGGCAGGACATTCCGTAGGACTTGTTCCGACGATGGGTGCCTTGCATGAGGGTCACGCTTCACTCGTGAGAAGGAGCGTGGCTGAAAATGACGTGACCGTAGTCTCGGTCTTTGTAAACCCTACACAGTTCAACGACAAGAACGATTTGAAAAACTACCCAAGGACTCTTGACGCCGACTGTGACTTGCTTGATGAGTGTGGCGCGAAATACGTCCTCGCTCCAAGTGTAGAGGAGATGTACCCGACACCTGATACCAGACACTTTGAGTTTCCACCAGTCTCCACCGTGATGGAAGGCGCACACAGACCAGGTCATTTCAACGGAGTATGCCAGGTGGTTAGCCGGCTGTTCTACATTGTGAAGCCAGACCGTGCTTACTTCGGAGAGAAGGATTGGCAGCAGATTGCCGTCATCAAAGCCATGGTAAGACATCTCGGCATTGACGTGGAAATAGTGGAATGTGAAATAGTAAGGGACAGCGACGGCCTGGCACGTTCAAGTCGTAACACCCTTCTTTCGCAGGAGGAGAGAGCTATTGCCCCCAATATTTTCAAGGCTTTGAAAAACAGCCTATCTTATGCGAAAAGCCACAGCGTAAAAGAGACACATGACCAGGTCGTTAATGAAATCAATTCCATTGAAGGACTCGATGTGGAATATTTCTCTATTGTGGACGGGAACACACTACTCGACATCAACGACTGGAACGATACCGAACATATCGTAGGCTGTATCACCGTCTATTGCGGTAAAACGCCGATAAGACTTATTGACCACATAAAATACAAGTAGGGGCATGATGATAGAAGTACTGAAGTCAAAACTTCACTGTGTCAAGGTCACTGAAGCCAACCTTAATTATATGGGCAGCATAACGATCGACGAAGACCTTATGGACGCTGCCAATATGATTGCTGGCGAGAAGGTGCAAATTGTCAACAACAACAACGGGGAACGTTTCGAGACATATATCATAAAAGGCGAAAGAGGTTCGGGATGTATATGCCTTAATGGAGCTGCTGCAAGAAAGGTGCAGGTGGGAGACGTTTGCATCATCATCTCATACGCCATGATGGATTTTGAAGAAGCACGCTCATTCAAGCCAGCTGTCGTATTCCCAGAAAACAATAAAGTGCCCAAATAAACCATAACAAATGCGACACTACGATGGACGAGCTTCTGAAATATTTCAAAGGACTGAGCGAGCAGCAGATAAAACAATTTGCCATGCTTGACGAACTGTACCACGAATGGAACTCAAAGATCAACGTCATCTCAAGAAAGGATATCGACAACATCTACGAGCATCATGTGTTACACTCTTTGGCGATAGCCAAGGCAATAAGATTCAAACCGGGAACACGCATCCTTGATTTTGGAACGGGAGGCGGCTTCCCTGGCATCCCTCTTTCTATCATGTTTCCTGAGTGTTATTTCAAACTCATAGACGGAACAGGAAAGAAGATAAAGGTGGCAAATGAGATTGCACATGCTATCGGACTGGAGAACTGTCATCCCGAACATCTGCGTGGGGAGGACGAAAAAGACAAATATGACTTTGTGGTCAGTAGGGCTGTGATGCAACTACCAGACCTGATAAAAATAGTCAAAAAGAATGTCCGTCCAAAGGGCAACAACGCATTGCCCAATGGCGTCATATGCCTTAAGGGAGGCAATCTCGACGCGGAACTACAAGACTTCCGAAAAATAGTCCAGACCACAGAACTGACGAACTGGTTTGAGGAAGAATGGTTTAAGGACAAATATTTCATTTATCTTCCACTATGAAAATACAAAAATTTGAAGTAAATCCTTTTCAAGAAAATACATACGTTATCAGCGACGAAACTAATGAAGGTATTGTCGTTGACTGTGGCGTCTTCTACAAAGAAGAGCGGGAAGCTCTTGTGAGATATGTCAAGGACAACAAAATCACACTGAAACATCTCGTCGCCACACATGCACATATTGACCATAACTTTGGCAACAACACCATCTTTGAGGAATTTGGACTTAAGCCAGAGGTATATGGAGCCGACGAGACACTTATGCAAAAACTTGCTCAGCAAGCGATGATGTTTTGCAATTACCGTCTTGACTATGAAATGCCACCGGTAGAAAGATATCTTCATCAAGGCGACACTATCGCTTTTGGCACACACGAGTTTACAGTTATCCCTACCCCAGGACACACTCCTGGCTCGGTGTTTCTGTACTGCAAAGAGGAAAACATTGCTTTCTCAGGCGACACCCTGTTCAGGATGAGCATTGGCAGGACCGATTTTGAACTCGGCAGCTTTAAAGACATCACTGATAGTCTTTCCAAACTGCCCTCCATACTGCTAAAAGATACAATAATCTATCCAGGTCATGGCCCAAAGACCACTTTGGAATATGAATTAGAGTACAATCCATATTTAAAATTCTGAAAAAAAAATCACCCACACTACATGCGGGAAATCCACATGAAGTGTGGGTTTTAAAAGTCCACTAATCTCACGATCTGTTTCTTTTAAGTTAACCTTAATAATCTAATACCATGAAAAACACATTGCAAATATACAAACATAATTTGTAAATTACAAACAATATGTACAAATATTAGGATAAATTTATTATTTAAGGTTAATTTTAAAAGTCTTTAACACGATTTTTTCTTCGATAAGTCGTTTTTAATCGGTTGTACACCCTGAAAGGCATGGTTCTACCGTCATCCAGTCTGTCTCTCCATCCAGGTGTCCTACTATGGTCATAGTACGAGAGATGTTTGTCAAGATGTCCTTTTCTTCATCAGTAACAGGCATTTTTCTCTCCATGAGCTCTTGCGGGTTGCTTATTTGTATCTGCTCTTCGCCCAACGAGTTCCATCGTGAAGTGTAGCGATATAAGACGCTATGTTTTGTTTCACAGCCAACAGTCTTGAGCATATAAAGCATATATTCGGAAGAATCAGGAAGCAAACGGTCAGCTTTCTTCAATTTCATCTCCACTATAGAACATCCGTTAAGACGGATTCGCAGATAGTTATCTGCCAATTGTTCCATTTCGCAGTCTTCGTCAAACGAATTAGTTACCACAGCTTTCATGCTCGCCTTTGAAAAATCAATGAGATCAAGACGGTTGTTGCGAGAAAGATATGGCAGAACAGAATCTGGCATTTCAGCAAACAAGCTATCGATAGTAAGCGTTGTCTGCTGGGCATGCATGGCAGCTACTGAGGTAGCTATCAACACGCAAAGCGAGAAAATGCGACTTTTGATATTTCTCATATAAAGAATTCTTGTCATAATATTACAACCTCTTACATAAATTGGCCATCATTACTGAATACAGGGCAGCTGTCTCTGTCCTCAGTCGGCTTTCGCCCAACGATACGGACACAAATCCAGCATCAATAGCCTTCTTGACCTCAGAGAGTGAGAAATCGCCTTCCGGTCCGATAAATACTGTGACATCCTCATCCTTGTCCGATATAGACAACTGATTGAACAGATCTACTTTTTTTATCTCTTCGTAACAATGGGCAATATACCTCAGTCCCTCTGTGCTTTCAGCCACCAACTCGTCGAATGACACGATCTCGTCGATGATCGGTTTCCATGCTTTCCTACTCTGTTTCATGGCAGAGACGGCAATTTTTTCCAGACGTTTTACCTTTATCACACGACGCTCCGAATTGTCGCAATTAATAAATGATATACGGTCAAAACCTATCTCCGTGGCTTTCTCTACCAGCCACTCCATCCTCTCCATCATCTTTGTCGGAGAAACCACAAGATGCAAATGTCCCCTCCATATTGGAGTCTGCGGTATAGTCTCAAGAAGTTTGAAGACGCATTTGCGTGTTGCAGCTACAGTAATCTCAGCCTTATAAAAATTGCCTATGCCGTCTGTCAACATTATTTCATCACCTGACTTCAGGCGCAACACACGCAAAGCATGCATAGCCTCCTCTTCTGGCAGTTCACCATTATCCTGTACGTTCGGGACATAGAAAAATCTCATTTCTTTCATAGCTCTGGGTTTGATTTCTTATTTCTCTTCTACTACCTCAGCCTTTTGGTTCTTTGGATGGAACATCAGAGCAAAAGCGATAGCCACCACCAAAGAATATCCTGCGAAAATGAGCCAGCAGATACTCCAATCGCCGACGATGAATGAATTGTCACCAAAAGATTCTGTATGGGTATAATTATTCACGACAGCCTGAGCAGCGAGCGTTCCTAAAGTGGCACCTATACCATTTGTCATAAGTTGGAAAAGACCTTGAGCGCTTGAGCGGTGTCTTGCCTCTGTATTCATATCCACAAAGAATGCGCCACTGATATTGAAGAAGTCAAATGCCATTCCATACACAATCATCGAGAGGACAAACATCCACACGCCATCTCCGGGATCGCCTAATCCGAACAACCCGAAACGCAACACCCATGCAAACATGGCTATCAGCATCACGTTCTTTATTCCAAAGCGTTTCATGAAAAATGGTATGAGAAGGATGCAACAAGTCTCACTGATCTGAGAGAGGGAAATCAAAATATTGGTATGTTGCACGCCAAAGGTGTCAGCATACTCCGGTATAGTCTCAAAACTACTGATGAAAGGGTTGGCAAATCCGTTGGTGATCTGCAGGCTGACACCAAGTAACATTGAGAAGACGAAGAACAAGGCCATTTCCTTTCTTTTGAAAAGAGTGAAAGCCCTCAGTCCGAATACATCAATCATCGAACGACTCCCGTTCACCTTGTTTACCGGACAATTTGGTACAGTAAACGCATAGGCAAACATCAATAATCCTATGATACCAGATGTCATAAACTGCATCTCGTTAGCCTCATATCCCATGATATCTACAAACCACATGGCTAAGATAAAGCCAATGGTGCCGAAGATGCGTATAGGAGGGAAATTCTTTACGGTATCCATACCTGCTTGCTGCAAGGCATTGAACGAGACTGAATTTGACAATGCCAACGTAGGCATATAAAAAGCTACGGATAATGAATACAAAGTAAAGATGAAATATCTGTTTGTTCCTGCTTCGCTGTTGACGGAACAATACATAGCCAAGGCGACCATAAATCCACCTGCAACAAGATGGCATAGTCCAAGCATTTTTTGAGCCTGCACCCAGCGGTCAGCAATGACACCGAATATGGCTGGCATAAACAACGACACCACACCTTGCATTGAATAGAAGAAGCCTATATCAGCCCCCATACCTATCTCACCAAGATATCTACCCATGGATGTGAGATAAGATCCCCACACGGCAAACTCCAAGAAGGTTAATATTGCCAATCTTATTTTCAGATTCATATCATTATATTTTTATTGAATATCGTTTGTCAAGAATATCCAAAATTATTTTATATAACTCCCCTTCCATAGGGCACGTCTGACTCCCTTTGAATCGGTCACCACTTCCATTGTCCCTCCTAACCATTCCGTGAACGGTTGTTCGTCAGTGAAAGTATTCCAACGCACAACGACACCATGATCTATCTCGACCAGTGCCATCTTGATTATCCTGCCTTCCGTCAGAAGACGATGAACCCCTACTCTACGCATAAGAAACCTATAGTCGTTTTTCTTCTTTTGGCATGATGTGTTCATCTATCCGAGCCTTCTTGATATCGTCTCTTTTGTGCAGCTGTTGAGGAGGCATGCTTTGCGGTTGTATCATCGGTATCTTCTTCACGCCAAGACTATCCTTAGGTGTTGTTTGTTGACTGATAGTGTCGCCCTTGCTCACACTTTCCTTCTGACTTCTCATCCTAAGGAATTGGATATTGTTTAAAAACATCAGCTTAAGCGTTGACGACTCATCCCTTCCCCTGTCAAGATAGAAGAATCCGCGCATATTGCGTACCTTCTCATTCTTCTCTGGCGGTATTCTCAGTTGTGCCAGTCCTGAGAAGGTCACATTCTGGTAAAACGTGGCTATGCTATCATTTTCATATTTCACAGCCACACATACCGTAGCATCCTTTGAACCGCTTTGATATAGGAAGTCGGTATTAAAAGTGAGCAAATAAGAATCGCCCTTCCTGAATGACGTATCAGCCTTCAGTTCGAAATCATATCTGTTATATGGTATTGAAGGACAAAGCATCGTCGCACGTTTATCGCGCCATATATCGGCGGTATCGCCACCTATCCTATATTTGTGTACAACACTTGTGACTGTAGTGCCCGAAACTTCTCTTTCCATACGTTCCTGAAGATGGCTGTAAATCTTTCTCAGATAGTCGGCACGTCGATAATAGTAAACCATCGACGAATCAAACTCAGCTTCTGTCAATCCGTGTTTCTTCAATACGGCCAGGAAATACATCCTTCGATGATAGCCCATACGCCCATCATCATTCTTGACGTCAGCCATTGCCTGTGACACGTAGTAGTCATACAGCACCTCTTCAAGTTCATCAGGCGCAATATACTGGCTTGGCACAGATGGTTTGCATGCCACCAAAAGAAAAGTAGTCAGTGTGGCAACAAACACGAAAACACGACTTTTCGTCATTTATTTACATTTTATTATTATCTTCGCTATCTCTTTCATTATCAGTCTTTCTTCCCAGTATTTTATCGAGCGTCAGATCTGACAATTCGTCACGGAACCATATCAGCAAGGCAACCACACCTACGCTAATGCAAGAGTCGGCAAAATTGAACACCGGACTGAAGAACACGTAGTCGTCGCCACCCCAAATAGGTAGCCACTCTGGCAGTTGCGTGTCAATAAGTGGGAAATGTAACATATCGACGACTTTGCCTGTCATGAACGACGAGTAGCCATGTCCAAACTCCACGAGTTCAGCAACGGTATATGTCGTTGAGGCACTGAACATCAGTCCATAGAACATGCCGTCAATCATGTTTCCGATAGCCCCTGCCAAGATCATGACGAGGCAAGTAATATATCCCCACTTGGCATTTTCTTTTACCTGTATGACAAGGTAATGTGCCAAGACGGCGATTAGCAGCACCCTGAGAGCAGAAAGCAGTAGTTTGCTGCCAATCTCCATTCCGTAAGCCATGCCGTTATTCTCGATAAACACTATCTTGAACCAGCTGAAGATATCGATACATTCGTGAAGAGACATATTCGTCTTCACGATGATCTTCGACACCTGGTCGATGAGTATTATCGATATGAGTAGGACGACGGCCATCTTGCCCCGCGACCATTTTATCGGCGGACAAGTCATCTTCTATTTTGTTTTGACTCCACGCTAAGTGTCGCATGAGGAACAGCCTTCAGCCTTTCCTTGGGTATGAGCTTCCCTGTTATGCGATCTATACCATAGGTCTTGTTGTTGATTCTCACCAGTGCAGCCTCCAATCCCTGGATGAACTTTTGCTGGCGTCCAGCCAATTGTATAAGCTCTTCCTTACTCTGAGTGGCACTGCCTTCCTCAAGCACCTTATATGTTGGCGATGTGTCATCCACATCGTTGCCACCTTTGTTCATGAGAGAATTCATCATCTCCTCATAGTCTCTTTTGGCTAATCGGAGTTTTTCATCGATAATGGCCTTGAACTCCTGGAGTTCTTGGTCGCTATAACGTAGTTTTTCTTCCATAATGATATTATTGTTAGTTTTTGGAAATAGATATCTTCACCTTTGTTTCTTCAAGGTCCACTTCCGTTCCATCATTATCGGCAAAAGCGATACTGTCGGCAAGGACCTGCATCTTGATATAGTCGGCAAAGTGTTCCACAGCCTTTTCTACAGCGTCAGCATTGCTGATGACGATACTTATGCGGTCGGTGATTTCATATCCGTTGTCCTTTCGCATATTCTGTATGCGGTTGATGAGTTCGCGTGCCATTCCCTCGTTACGCAACTCTTCGGTAAGTTCCACCTCAAGTGCGACGGTAAGGTTGCCCTCGTTACTTACGAGCCATCCTGGTATATCCTCGCTGATGATTTCCACGTCGGCAGACTCTATTGTCACGCTTTGTCCTTCAACCATAAGGTTGAGCGAACCAGTAGTCTCAAGCTGCGCTATCTGTCCCTGTTCTAATACAGATGTGGCGGCAGCAATACCCTTCATCATCTTTCCAAACTTCTTACCCATGGTTCTGAAGTTACACTTCACCTTCTTTACCAGAACGCCCTGACCTTCAACAAATTTCAGTTCTTTCACATTGACCTCATTCATTATCAGGTCTTTCACTGCCTCGATATGGCGTTGCTGGTTGTCATCAATGGCTGGCACCATGATGGCCTGTAATGGTTGGCGTACCTTGATGTTCACCTTACGACGCAGGGCCAGTACCATCGATGTTATCTTCTGTGCCATTGCCATCCTTTCCTCGAGATCGGCATCGATGACACTCTCGTCAAACTCAGGATATGTGGCGAGGTGTACAGAACATACGTTATCGCGTCCTGTTGCCTTTGTCAGATCGAGATAGAGCTGGTCAGCATAGAACGGAGCGAAAGGAGCCAGCAGCTTGGCCACGGTCTCAAGACAGGTGTACAGTGTCTGATAAGCCGACAGCTTGTCCTTGCTCATTTCCTTACCCCAGAAACGCTTACGGTTGAGACGCACATACCAGTTGCTGAGATCATCATTTATGAAGTTCTCAATGAGTCGTCCAGCCCTTGTCGGGTCGTAGTTCTGCATCTCTCGGTCAACGCCCTTTATCAGTGTGTGAAGTACAGAGAGTATCCAACGGTCTATCTCTGGTCTTTCAGCTACTGGCACGTCGTTTTCAGAATAGTCGAAACCATCTACGTTTGCATAAAGGCTGAAGAAAGAATATGTATTATACAAGGTGCCGAAGAACTTTCGTCTCATTTCTGCGACGCCTTCCTCGTCAAACTTAAGGTTATCCCAAGGCTCAGAGTTGGTCATCATATAGAAACGCACGGGGTCTGCACCATATTTTTCTATCTGTTCAAACGGATTGACCACATTGCCCTTATGTTTCGACATCTTGTCGCCCTTTGCGTCCAGTACGAGACCTGAGGAGATCACGTTTTTGAAAGCCACAGAGTCAAACACCATTGTCGCTATTGCGTGCAGCGTGAAGAACCATCCACGGGTCTGGTCAACGCCTTCATTGATAAAGTCAGCGGGGAAAGCCTTGCGCTCGTCTATCAGTTCTCTGTTTTCAAACGGATAGTGTATCTGTGCGTAAGGCATTGAACCAGAGTCAAACCAAACATCGATGAGGTCAGTCTCACGCTTCATAGGCTTTCCAGTAGGACTTACAAGCACGATATTGTCAACATAAGGACGATGAAGATCTATTCTATCGTAGTTTTCCTGAGAGTAGTCAGAAGGAACGAAACCTTTGTCTTTCAGCGGATTACTATCCATCACGCCCGCATCTACAGCTTTTTCTATTTCGTCAAAGAGTTGCTGAAGACTACCTATGCATATCTCCTCTCCATCCTCGTCTCTCCAGATAGGGAGCGGAGTACCCCAGTAGCGTGAGCGTGAGAGATTCCAGTCGTTGAGGTTATCCAACCAGTTGCCAAAACGTCCTGTTCCTGTTGACTCTGGTTGCCAATTGATGGTCTTGTTCAGTTCCGACATACGCTCTTTCTTTGCCGTTGAGCGGATGAACCACGAGTCGAGAGGATAGTAAAGCACAGGTTTGTCGGTACGCCAGCAGTGTGGATAGTTGTGGACGTGTTTCTCTATCTTCAGTGCTGTTCCTTCCTGCTTCATCTCCATACATATCTCTATATTGAGGTCTTCAGCCTTGGCAGCAGCATTCTCGTCATACTTTCCACCCACGTTAAACTCCGGCTTATATGCATTCTTTACATAGTCGCCTTCGTGTCGGCCGTAGAGCTGCTTGTCAACACAAGTCTCCACGAAGTGGGCGTCAAGTTCTGATGTGAGGTAATATTTTCCCTGAAGGTCAACCATGGGTCGTGTCTCACCCTTCTTGCTGATGAGGAACAACGACGGTATCTCAGCGTCTTTTGCCACCTTGGCGTCATCAGCACCGAAGGTAGGAGCTATATGTACTATTCCTGTACCGTCGTCGGTAGTGACATAGTCGCCTGGGATAACCCTGAACGCCTGTTCTTCCATTTCGACGAAGCTGTCCTTTCCATTCTCGCCTTTGAACACCTTTTCGGGATGCTCCTGCGCGTACCTATTAATATATTGTGGAGCCTGTGGCTCAATCTTCATGCATGGCTTTATCCAAGGCATCAGCTGTTTATACTTCATGCCCACGAGTTCTGCTCCTGTATATTTCGCCACCACTTCGTATGGGACGACCTTGTCGCCGTGCTTGTAATCCTCCAACGGCATTTCACTGCCCTCTTGTTTCAGGTATGCAGCGAGACGGTCTTCCGCCACGATGATCATAATTTTCTCGTCCGTATAAGGGTTGTAGGTCTTGACGACACAATATGTGTATGTAGGACCTACGCACAGAGCCGTGTTAGAGGGCAAAGTCCACGGTGTTGTTGTCCATGCTGCGAAATAAGCCTTTCCCCACTCACCCCACTCTTTCTTAGGTTCAGCCACCTCAAAGAGTGCTGTAGCAGTGGTGTCTTTCACGTCGCGATAGCATCCTGGCTGATTCAGCTCGTGAGACGACAGTCCTGTTCCTGCTCCAGGAGAATATGGTTGTATGGTATATCCTTTGTAGAGCAGCCCCTTGTCATAGAGTTGTTTCAATAGCCACCATAGTGTTTCGATATACTTGTTGTCGTATGTGATATATGGATGGTCGAGGTCAACGAAATAGCCCATTTCCTCGGTAAGCTGTCGCCACTCGGCAGTGAATTTCATCACGTTTTCGCGACAACGGTGGTTATAGTCTTCCACTGAGATGTACTTTTTTGAGTCGTGGTTGTCGATGTCAGCCTTTGTGATGCCTAACTCTTTCTCCACACCCAATTCCACTGGCAGTCCATGGGTATCCCATCCAGCCTTGCGCTTTACCTGATATCCCTTCATCGTCTTGTAACGGTTGAAGGTGTCTTTTATCGCGCGTGCAAGCACATGGTGAATACCTGGATGTCCGTTAGCTGAGGGAGGACCCTCGAAGAACACGAACTGCGGGCATCCCTCACGCTCGTCTATTGTCTTGTGAAACACATCGTTTTCGTTCCAACTCTCAAGTATGTCCTTATTCACTTGAGTCAGATTCAATCCTTTGTATTCGGCAAATTTCTTAGCCATTTTCTATGTCGTTTTAATTGATATTATTTTTAGGCCGCAAAGTTAGCAAAAAAAAATGATACGGCAAAATAAAATAATACTTTTTAAGGAACAGTCATGTCCCAATACGACAAGTATCAAAAAAAAACTTAATAATACATGCTCAAATGGCATATTTTCAGATTAATGCCGTACCTTTGCATAAACTTATGCATGTATTCTAATTGATGGAACTTTAAACAACTCATATAAGAACTATGAAAAGAAAATTGACCAAGGTGCTCGTACTCGGCTCGGGTGCCCTAAAGATTGGACAAGCCGGTGAGTTTGACTACTCTGGTTCGCAAGCTCTGAAGGCATTGCGCGATGAGGGTATTTCATCGGTGTTAGTAAATCCGAATATCGCTACGATCCAGACATCAGAAGGCATAGCAGACAAAGTCTATTTCCTTCCTGTCAACACGCATTTTGTCACTGAAATCATACGCAAGGAGCGTCCTGACGGTATCCTCCTCGCCTTTGGTGGACAGACAGCTTTGAATTGCGGTACAGAGCTTTATAAGTCAGGTGTGCTGCAAGAATATGGTGTTGAAGTTCTTGGAACATCTGTCGAGGCAATCATGAACACCGAAGACCGTGACTTATTCGTCAAGGAGCTAAATAAGGTTGACCTGAAGACCCCTGTTTCTGAGGCTTGCGAGAGCATGGAAGCTGCAATAGCTGCAGCACGTCGCATCGGCTTCCCTATCATGATTCGCTCGGCCTATGCCTTGGGCGGTCTCGGCTCAGGCGTCTGCCCCGACGAGAAGACATTCAAGGAGATTGCCGAGTCGGCTTTCACCTTTGCGCCACAGGTGTTGGTGGAAGAGTCGCTGAAAGGATGGAAGGAGATTGAGTTTGAGGTCATCCGCGACGCCAACGACCACTGTTTCACCGTTGCCTCCATGGAGAACTTCGATCCTCTCGGCATCCATACCGGTGAGTCAATCGTGGTAGCTCCCACATGTTCTTTGACCGACGAGCAGGTGAAGATGCTGCAGGAACTTGCCATAAAATGTGTCCGTCACCTCAATATCGTCGGCGAGTGTAACATCCAGTATGCTTTCAACGCCGAGACAAACGACTATCGTATCATCGAGATCAACGCCCGTCTGAGCCGTTCTTCAGCGCTTGCATCAAAAGCCACCGGTTATCCTCTCGCATTTGTGGCTGCCAAGATTGCTCTCGGCTATACCTTGGATCAAATAGGAGAGATGGGCACTCCTAACTCAGCTTATGCAGCTCCTCAGCTCGACTATATGATCTGCAAGATACCACGTTGGGACCTCACCAAGTTTGCCGGTGTGAGTCGTCTCATCGGCTCTTCGATGAAGTCTGTTGGCGAAATCATGGCCATAGGCCGCTCGTTCGAGGAGATGATACAGAAGGGTCTTCGTATGATTGGTCAGGGCATGCATGGTTTTGTGGGCAACGAGCACACCCGGTTCGACAATCTCGACGACGAGCTCCAGAATCCTACCGACCTCCGCATCTTTGCCATTGCCCAAGCCCTTGAAGATGGTTATAGCATTGAGCGTATTGAAGAGCTGACAAAGATCGACGTATGGTTCCTTGAACGTCTGAAACATATTGTTGACCTCAAGCACGAGCTACAGCAGTATAACGACCTTGAATCACTGCCAGACGCTCTCCTTGAAGAAGCAAAGATAGCAGGCTTCTCCGACTTCCAGATCAGCCGTTTTGTGCTGAAGCCAGAGTCGGGCAATATGGAGAAAGAAAACGCGCAGGTTCGCCGTCACCGTAAGAGCCGTGGCATCGTCCCCGCCGTGAAGCGTATCAATACCGTGGCCAGCGAACATCCCGAGCTCACCAACTATCTGTATATGACCTATGCAGTGAAGGACTCTGACATCGACTTTTACAAGAACGACAAGTCTGTCGTTGTCTTAGGCTCAGGCGCTTATCGCATCGGTTCTTCGGTAGAGTTCGACTGGTGTTCGGTAAATGCGGTGAACACCGCCCGCAAGTTAGGGTACAAGTCAATAATGATCAACTACAACCCAGAGACCGTGTCAACCGATTATGACATGTGCGACCGTCTTTACTTCGACGAGCTCTCTCTCGAACGCGTTCTCGACATCATCGACCTTGAGCAGCCTCGTGGTGTTGTGGTGAGTGTGGGCGGACAAATACCAAACAATCTCGCCATGCGTTTGCACAACTATGGAGTGCCCATCCTCGGTACATCACCATTGGACATCGACCGTGCAGAAAACCGCGACAAGTTCTCGGCAATGCTCGACAGATTAGGCATCGACCAGCCGGCATGGCAGGCACTCACGTCGTTCGACGACATAAAGAGCTTTGTAGAAAAGGTCGGTTTCCCCGTCTTGGTACGTCCTTCTTACGTTCTCTCAGGAGCCGCAATGAACGTTTGCTATAGCTTCGACGAACTTGAGCGTTTCCTCAAGATGGCCACAGAGGTGAGCAAGGAGTTCCCCGTTGTCGTTTCCCAGTTCATGCAGGACACCAAGGAGATCGAGTTCGACGCCGTGGCCGACAAGGGAGAGGTCATCGAGTACGCCATCTCCGAGCATATCGAGTTTGCCGGTGTTCATTCTGGCGACGCCACGATGGTCTTCCCTGCACAAAACATCTATTTCTCCACCATCCGTCGCATAAAGAAGATCTCCCGTCGCATAGCCAAGGAGCTGAACATCAGCGGTCCGTTCAACATCCAATACCTTGCCAAGGGCAGCGACATCAAGGTCATCGAGTGTAACCTCCGTGCCTCCCGTTCATTCCCGTTCGTAAGCAAGATCCTCAAGCGTAACTTCATCGACACTGCCACACGCATCATGCTCGACGCCCCATACGAGCGTCCTGACAAGAGCGAGTTTGACATCGACCGTATAGGCGTGAAGGCTTCCCAATTCTCTTTTGCCCGTCTTCAGAATGCCGACCCCGTACTTGGCGTTGACATGTCTTCAACGGGAGAGGTGGGATGTCTCGGCGACGACTTCAACGAGGCCCTTCTCAACGCGATGATAGCCACAGGTTACAACATCCCCGAGAAGAACATCCTTGTGTCTTCTGGCGGTCTGAAGGGCAAGGTTGACCTTCTTGAGCCGATAAAACGACTTGTCGATGCCGGCTACAACGTCTTTGCCACTGAGGGCACAGCCCGTTTCCTTAACGAGAACAATGTCAAGGCGACAGCCGTGTCTTGGCCTGACGAAGAGGGAGAAAACAAAGTGCTCGACATGATTGCCGACCACCAGTTCGACCTCATCATCAATGTTCCAAAGAACCATACGAAACGAGAGCTCACCAATGGTTACCGCATTCGTCGTGGCGCCATCGACCACAACATCCCTCTCATGACCAACGTTCGCCTCGCCAAGGCATTCATCGAGGCTTTCTGTTCAATGAAACTTGAAGACATCAAGACTAAGAGTTGGCAAGAATACAATGCATAATTCCCGTGCGGGACAGGTGTAACGCCTGTCCCGCATCAACAATCACACACAAAAAAAATAACGCTTATGAAATTCACGAATCTACTTCTCATACTTTTAATGACCACGGGCACTGCCCATGCTCAAAAGTATGTAGGAGGCGATATCTCGTGTCTGCCTCTTAACGAATCAAAAAATGCCTGGTATCTCGACTTCAACGGCAATAGATGTCCCGCTCTTGAACTCTTCCAGCAACAGCGGTTAAACACCATGCGCGTACGCCTCTTTGTCAACCCCGCCGACTACACAGGTTCTGACAAAGACCCTAACGCCTGCCAGGACATCGAATACGTCAAGTCGCTTGGCAAGCGCATCAAGGACGCCGGCTTCAAGCTAATGCTCGACTTCCACTACTCCGACACATGGGCTGACCCTGAGAAGCAGTGGACTCCCAAAGCCTGGGAGAACCTGAGCGACAACGACCTCTACACAAAGATTTACGACTACACCAAGGACGCCCTTGCTCAGATGAAGGAGGCAGGGGCTGAGCCAGACTTCATCCAGACCGGCAACGAGATAAGCTATGGTATGCTCTGGGGAAAAGCCAGCAGTTTATCGCCCAAGAAGTGTTACCTCGGCAACGACGCCAACTGGAGCCGCTTCACCACCCTGCTGAAGCAAGCGGGCAAGGCCTGTCGTGAAGAGTGTCCCGAGGCGAAGATCATCCTCCACACAGAACGTGCCACAGAAACCAATGTGCTGACCAACTTCTATGACAAGATGAAAAATGCCGGCGTTGACTACGACATCATCGGCCTCAGCTACTATCCCGCATGGCATAAGGACATACCCACCCTCGAGAAAGCCATCAACACCCTTGAGAGCCGCTATGCCGACAAAAAGATTATGATAGTCGAAGTGGGATATGCCTATTCATGGGCTTTGGAAAATGCCGTTTACAACTACAAATGGAAATACCCCATCACCGAAGACGGCCAAAAGGCGTTCACCGACGACCTCATCACCATGCTCAACAAGCACGAGAGTGTCAACGGACTGTTTTGGTGGTGGATGGAGTATAATGCCTATCCGTATGCTACTACCCACATGGAAGGATGGTGGTATGCCCCACTCTACGACAGCAAAACGGGCAAGCCGCTTCTTGCCATGCAAAGTCTGAAGAACTTTATCGTTGACTCAGGCATCGACAACATCTTGTCCGTTCCCTCCTCAGGCAGCGATACATGGTATGACATCAATGGCATACCTGTAGGTCCCGCACCTACCCGTCCAGGCATATACATCAGACACGGCAAAAAGATGATTATCAGCAGATAATCAGCAAGGCACACCAAAAAAAACTTGGTCAAAAGGCGACGGAATGAATCATAACGTTATTTTTTCCTAAAAAATGTTCAACGAATATTGATTTAATAAAATAATGTGTTATCTTTGCAGCGCCTAAAGAAGAAACCAAGTAACAATCGGTATGCAAACAATGCAATCACAGAGATAATTGACACCACATTGCAGACTTTAGGCAAAGTCAGCAAGGAATGTTCGTACATTCCGTGCTCCAAAATTGAATAATTATTTAGTTAATAAACAAACACATTCAATAGGTGTCTTTTTAAGGTAATGGAGCTCCGGAAAGAGTAGTGATACTGTATTCCGGAGCTATTTTTTTGCGCCATAAAGAACGAAAAAGCCAAAATTATACATTATTTAATGTAAAAAAACAAATAGTCTTTTGTTTTCTGAAAAAGATATGCTAACTTTGCACCTTGTTATAACACATTTTACTTATGTTTGGAAAGAAAAAGAGATGGCATCTCATAAAAGGGCAAGAGCCAACAGAGATGGACAAGAAGGTCATGTATTGGGAGAACAAGGGTAAACTCGTCCCGACACGCGACCTGATAAAAACACCAGAACAGATAGAAGGAATAAGAAAAAGCGGTGTGGTCAACACCGGTGTCCTCGACGAAGTGGCAAAACACATTAGGGCAGGCATGTCAACACTCGAAATCGACAAGATATGCCGAGACTACTGCGAAGCCCACGGAGCCACACCAGCATGCCTGGGATACGAGGGCTACCCCATGAGCGTATGCACCAGCATCAACGAGGTGGTGTGCCATGGCATTCCCAAGGCTGAAGACATTCTCCAGGAGGGAGATATCGTCAACGTTGACTTCACCACCATATTAGACGGATACTATGCCGACGCCTCACGCATGTTCATCATCGGCAAGACAACACCCGAAAAGGAACAACTCGTCCGCGTGGCGAAGGAGTGTCTTGAGATTGGCGCTGAAGCAGCCAAGCCATACGGCTTTGTCGGCGACATCGGACACGCCATCGAGAAACATTGCAAGAGATACGGTTACGGCATCGTCAGGGATCTCTGCGGCCATGGCGTGGGACTGCAATTCCACGAAGACCCCGAAGTCACGCACTACGGTCATCGCGGACAAGGCATGCTGCTCGTACCAGGAATGGTATTTACTATTGAGCCGATGATAAACCAAGGAACATGGAAAGTGTTTATCGACGCCGACGACAAATACGGCTGGGAGGTGATCACCGGCGACGAACTGCCAAGCGCACAATGGGAGCACACGTTTGTGATGACAGAACACGGGGTAGAGATTCTCACCTATTAATAATATAATAAGGTATGGACACAAAGAAGGACAATATCTACATTCTCGCCATAGAAAGCAGCTGCGACGACACGTCGGCAGCCGTACTGCGCGACGGTGTGCTGCTCAGCAACGTCACCGCCAGCCAGGCGGTACACGAAGCCTACGGAGGCGTCGTTCCCGAACTGGCCTCAAGAGCCCATCAGCAGAATGTGGTGCCCGTGGTTGACCAGGCACTGAAAAAAGCCGGTGTCGCCAAGGAACAACTCTCGGCAGTGGCATTCACAAGAGGACCTGGACTTATGGGTTCGCTGCTCGTGGGTGTCAGCTTCGCCAAAGGCTTCGCAAGGGCTTTGGGCATACCGCTCATCGATGTCAACCATCTGCAGGGACACGTCATGGCCCACTTCATAAAGGAGAGCGACGACGACATGTCGGCACCTCCGCTGCCTTTCCTCTGCCTCCTGGTCAGCGGCGGCAACTCACAGATAGTGAAGGTGAACGCCTATAACGATATGGAAGTCCTCGGACAGACCATCGACGATGCTGCTGGCGAGGCTATCGACAAATGCTCGAAGGTCATGGGACTCGGATATCCGGGCGGACCTATCATCGACCGTCTGGCACGACAAGGCAACCCGCAGGCTTTCAAATTCGCCGAACCGCAGATTCCCGACCTGAACTACAGTTTCAGCGGTCTGAAGACCTCGTTCCTCTATTCGCTGCGCAACTGGACAGCCGAAGACCCCGACTTTGTCGAGAAGAACAAAGCAGACATTGCAGCCAGCCTCGAGTGGACCATTGTCGATATTCTCATGAAGAAACTGCGCAAGGCCGTAAAACAGACTGGGATAAAGCATGTTGCCGTAGCAGGAGGAGTGAGCGCAAACAATGGCCTCAGAAACGCTTTCCACGACCATGCCAAGCGCTTCGGATGGACTATCTACATACCGAAATTCAGCTACACTACAGACAATGCCGCCATGATCGGCATCGTGGGACATTACAAGTATCTCGACAAGCAGTTCTGCGACATCAGCATCCCTGCATTCGCAAAAACGACATTTAAATAACAAAAAAAAAACACGATTTGATATGGACTTTGAGAGTAAGATAATCAGTAGAGAGATAAGCCAGTTGCTTTGGGAAAGGGAGAAAACCGTAGGCACAGCAGAGAGCTGTACAGGCGGACGCATAGCCGAAGCCATAATATCCATCCCTGGAGCATCCAAGTATTTCAAAGGAGGAATAGTATGCTACACCGAAGAGATCAAAGAACGGCTCCTCGGAGTAGATCGCGAACTCATGATGGAGAAGACCGCCGTATGCGAGGAGGTGGCCATCCAGCTCGTCAAGGGCGCATGCGAGACACTCGGCACCGACTACGCCATTGCAGCCACTGGTTTCGCTGGTCCCGGCGGAGGCACCAAGGAGATTCCCGTGGGCACGATATGGCTTGCTTGCGGCACTCCCTACAATGTGAAGACCCTCCTCGTGACAGAAGATTTCGGCCGCGACATCAACCTCGCCATAGCCACAAACAAGGCCATGCAGATGTTCTGCGATTTTCTCAACGAAGAAGACACGGAAAACACAGAAAAAGAGCAATAAAAAGCCCTTTTTGCCCCAAAAACAGCGGATAAAATCAAAATATTCCTTAAAAAGTTGATTTTTAGCCGCAAAGATTTGGAAATTCCAAAAAAAGTCGCTAAATTTGCACCCTGTTTGGAATAAGTTATTAAAAAAGTACACAAAAAACTTAGATAGAAATGTCGAAGATTTGTCAGATTACGGGAAAGAAGGCACAGATAGGTTGTAATGTGTCTCACTCAAAGCACCGCACAAAGCGCAGCTTTGATGTTAACCTTTTCAGCAAGAAGTTCTACTATGTAGAGGAAGGTTGCTGGATTAGCTTGAAGATCAGCGCTGCTGGTCTGAGATTGATTAATAAAGTGGGTCTCGATGCCGCTCTGAAGCAGGCTGTTTCAAAGGGCTTCGTTGACTGGAAGGACATTAAAGTGATAGGAGAGTAATAACAATGGCAAAGAAAGCTAAAGGCAATAGAGTACAGGTTATTCTGGAGTGCACTGAGATGAAGAACAGTGGCCAGCCAGGTACAAGCCGCTATATTACGACCAAGAATCGTAAGAACACTCCTGAGAGAATGGAACTTATGAAGTACAACCCCATCTTGAAAAAGATGACACTTCACAAGGAGATCAAATAATATTAATTTTTTTAAGCACTAAGACACATGGCAAAGAAAGTCGTCGCTACCCTCCGCGAAGGTAAACAGGATGGTCGCGCTTACTCAAAGGTCATCAAGATGGTGAAGAGCCCCAAGACTGGTGCTTACATCTTCGATGAGAGAATGGTTCCCAACGAGGCTGTTAAGGACTTCTTCAAGAACTAATTTTCGCACACAATAACACAAAGGCTGCAATCAATATCTCGTTGGTTGTAGCCTTTTATTTTTTCCCATCATGCACTATCTCATCTCTATCATCATACCCGTTTACAACACTATCGACACCCTCGAGTCCTGTCTCAACAGCATCATCCGTCAGGCAGGAGCCGACATTCAGGTGATCGTCGTCGATGACGGCTCCACCGACGGTAGTCTGCAGCGCGCCCTCCATCTGTCCGCTCAACATCCCTCCATGGAGATATACCACAAGGACAACGGGGGCCTGAGCGACGCACGCAATTACGGCATACTGAAGGCGACGGGACAGTACCTGATGTTTGTTGACTCTGACGACACCCTCGACGACCACACCCTCGACTCCCTGCGCAGCGTCATCATGGCCCACCCCGAATACGACATCTTAGAATTCGGCATCAAGGGCAAACGTGAAATAACGTTCGCCGAACACACCTACCACGACGCGCGCAGATACTGGCTCGAAGAGAAGGGTTACGAACATTCCTATGCGTGTAACAAGATATACCGTCGCCACCTCTTCACCGACATATCGTTTCCCAAGGGCGTGGTGTTTGAAGACGTGGCCACGATACCGTCACTCTTGCAGAAAGCTAACGTCATAGCCACCACACCAGCAGGCTTCTACCACTATCATTTCAATCCCGAAGGCATCACCGAGAAGGCGGGAGGCAAAGAGTGGAGGATGCTGCTCAGCCATCATATCAAAACCCTCGAATGGGCGTTCGACAATAGCGACCTCGCCATGCAATACTATATGCGTGCCGTTGACTGCCAGATCACCACAAGCCAGCTGACGGGCGACCGCCCCACCCTGCCCTCGCACCCCATCCGTCTCGGTCCGTTATCGCTGAAACACAAAATCAAGGCCTTGGCAATAAAAGTCGTCGGCCTCGCAGCCTTATGCCGTATATACCGCTTATTGAGCAAACAACCATAGTTTTTAGCTACTTACCATTTCCCGATGATATTATTCTCGACAAAAAACACGCCCTAACAGCACTTTTTCAGAAAAAACCACTTGAATATGAAAAAAAAATCGTAACTTTGCTCTCAAATTTGACACAAGATGGGAATATTTGGATTTTTCAACAAAAACAAGAAAGAGACCCTTGACAAGGGCTTAGAGAAGACAAAGACCAGCGTATTCGACAAGCTGGCCCGTGCCGTAGCTGGCAAATCAAAGGTTGATGACGACGTGCTCGACAATCTGGAAGAGGTGCTCATCACCAGCGACGTTGGCGTGGACACCACCCTCAAGATTATTGAGAGGATAGAACAAAGAGTAGCACGCGACAAGTATGTAAGCACCTCCGAGCTCAATTCCATACTGCGTCAAGAGATTGCCGCCCTGTTGTCAGAAAACAACACCGACGACAACGACAATTGGGACCTTCCCGCCGACCATAAGCCTTACGTCATCCTCGTAGTGGGTGTCAATGGTGTGGGAAAGACCACCACCATCGGCAAACTCGCCTACCAGTTTAAGAACGCTGGCAAGAAAGTGTATCTCGGAGCCGCCGACACCTTCCGTGCAGCAGCCGTCGAACAGCTCTGCATCTGGGGCGAGAGGGTCGGCGTCAACGTCGTGAAACAACAGATGGGCAGCGACCCGGCATCGGTAGCTTTCGACACCCTCAGCAGCGCGAAAGCCAACAACGCCGACGTGGTCATCATCGACACCGCCGGACGTCTGCACAACAAGGTGGGCCTCATGAACGAGCTGAAGAAGATAAAGGACGTGATGAAGAAGGTACTGCCCGAAGCCCCCGACGAGGTGCTGCTCGTGCTCGACGGAAGCACCGGACAGAACGCCTTCGAACAGGCAAAGCAGTTTGCCGCCGTCACACAGATAACGTCACTCGCCATCACCAAGCTCGACGGCACCGCCAAGGGTGGTGTGGTCATCGGCATCAGCGACCAGCTCAAGGTGCCCGTAAAGTATATAGGACTGGGCGAGAAGATGGAAGACCTCCAGCTCTTCAACAAAGTCCAATTTGTCGATTCACTATTTAAGAACAACTGAGATTTTGAAAAAGAACACTATTGACATCATAACCATGGGATGCTCGAAAAACCTCGTTGACAGCGAGACCCTCATGGGCTTGTTTGAGGCTAACGGCTACCATTGCACCCACGACAGCAAGAATCCGCAAGGAGAGATTGCCGTCGTCAACACCTGCGGTTTCATCCAGGACGCCAAGGAAGAGAGCATCAACACCATACTCGAGCTGGCACAGGCAAAAGACGAGGGACGACTGAAGAAGCTCTTTGTCATGGGGTGCCTCTCACAGCGATACCAGAAAGAGCTGGAACAGGAGATACCACAGGTAGATAAGTATTACGGCAAATTCAACTACAAGGAACTGCTGCGCGACCTCGGCAAAGGGGAGATGACCCTCTGCGACGGGCAACGCCATATCACCACCCCGCGTCACTATGCTTATATCAAGATTAGCGAGGGCTGCGACCGCCGTTGCGCCTATTGCGCCATACCCATCATCACGGGTAAGCACCAAAGCCGCCCCATCGACGACATCCTCGACGAAGTAAGACAGCTGGTGGAAAACGGCACGCGCGAATTTCAGATCATAGCACAAGAACTCACATACTACGGCATCGACATCGACGGCAAGCAACACATCGCCGAACTCATATCGAGGATGGCCGACATCAAGGGCGTGAGATGGATACGCCTCCATTACGCCTACCCCACCCACTTCCCGTGGGAACTGCTTGAGGTGATCAGAGAGAAACCCAACGTCTGCAAATACCTCGACATAGCTCTCCAGCACATCTCCGACCACATGCTCGAACGCATGCACCGCAATGTGACAAAGCGAGAGACATACGAACTGATAGAACGCATCAGACGCGAGGTGCCAGGCATCCATCTCCGCACCACCCTCATGGTGGGATTCCCCGGCGAGACCGACGACGACTTCGAGCAGCTGCTTGAGTTCACTCGTAAGGCGAGATTCGAGCGTATGGGCGCCTTTGCCTACTCTGAGGAAGAAGGCACCTACTCGGCACTCCACTATGACGACGACGTGCCCGAGACTACCAAACAATACCGACTCGACAAACTCATGGCCCTCCAGCAGCGCATCAGTGCCGAGCTGGAAGCCGAGAAGGTGGGAAAGGTGATGAAGGTGGTGGTTGACAGGAAAGAAGGCGACTACTATGTCGGACGCACCGAATACTGCTCGCCCGAGGTAGATCCCGAAGTGCTCATACCAGCAGCCGACCGCCGACTGCGCGTAGGACAGATGTACGACGTGAGAATAACAGACTCCGAGGAGTTTGACCTCTACGGAGAGATAGTAAAGAAATAAGTTCGAGATTAGGGAGATAAAAACAGACAACGTGAACAACAAGGAATTCATACAACGACTGTCGAGCCGATTAGGCTATACGGTGTCAGACACACAGAGGATGGTGACCAACGTCATCGACAAGATGAGCGACGGCTTCCAGGAGGGCCACTCAGTGTCAATACCCGGCTTCGGCTCCTTCGACATTAAGAAGAAGCTGGAACGTATCATGGTGAACCCGGCTACCCAACAGCGTATGCTGGTGCCACCGAAACTGGTCTTGAATTTCAAGCCAGCAGCCATCTGGAAAGAAAAAGTAAAGAAAGGAGGCGAGAAGTGACCATGGGCAAATATACTATCCAACAACTCGCTGAAATCCTTGTGAAGAAAAACGGTCTCAACGAGAAGGAGGCACAAGACTTTGTCGTGGCCATCTTCGAGATCGTGAAGGAAGGTCTTGAACAAGACAAGCTCGTAAAGATAAAAGGTTTCGGCACATTCAAGATCATCGACATCGACCCGAGGGCAAGCATCAATGTCAATACCGGCGAACGTGTGCTCATCGAAGGACATCAGAAAATCACCTTCACCCCCGATGCGGTGATGAAGGAAATGGTAAACCGTCCCTTCTCACAGTTTGAGACCGTCATACTTAACGATGGCGTCGATCTGTCGGAAATTGACAGAACCTACAACTTCGAACCCGACTACAACACCGGCGTAGAGGAATCGGAAACCGAACAAGACACTCAAGAGACTCAAGACAACACTCAAGACACACAAGACACTCAAGCTGAAGTTTCAACAGAAAAGAATACCATCGTCGAAGAGCCTGAGCTTACGATTGTTGAGACAACAGAAGAGCCAGAGCCTACGATTGTTGAGACAACAGAAGAGCCAGAGCCTACGATTGTTGAGACAACGGAAGAGCCAGAGCCA
>SAMEA3663015__coassemble_239_pt1 | contig 27655 bp, 22 predicted proteins | sample SAMEA3663015__metabat2_low_PE_023 | metagenome-assembled genome bin SAMEA3663015 (sample SAMEA3663015) | pig gut metagenome | biome: pig gut; feature: pig-associated habitat; material: faeces | place: France | collected 2012 | reverse complement strand
AGCCGACATCATCAACGACGTGTCAGAGGGCGGCATTACCGGAGTGGTGAACACACCGCTGGAGAAAGAGGACGGCACTTGTCCTGCCATCTTCCGAATGGTGGCGCGACTGGGCGTGCCGTATATACTAATGTCGGTGAAACCCAATGTGGAGACCATGCTCATGGCTTATGCGCGAGAGATACAACAGCTGCGCGATCTGGGCGTGAAAGACATAATACTCGATCCGGGATTCGGTTTCGGGAAGACGCTTGACGACAACTACCGTCTTATGGCGGAGATGGACAAACTCCATGTCCTCGGACTGCCACTGCTCGTGGGAGTGTCGAGGAAAACGATGATATTCAAGCTCCTCGACACCGCCCCCGCCGGCTCGCTCAACGGCACTACTGTGCTCCACACATTGTCGCTGATGAAGGGAGTCTCGATACTCCGTGCTCACGACGTGCGCGAGGCAGTAGAGGCAGTGAAGATAACGTCAAAGACCATCAGTTCCTCTCCACTAAGCAAGCATTTGTAAGATCATGTTTATAGAATTTGGCATAAAAGACTTCATCGACATCTTTCTTGTCGCTCTGATGTTGTTCTACATTTATCGTCTGATGAAGGAGTCGAGCTCGCTCAACGTCTTCATCGGAATACTTATGTTTGTCGTGTTATGGCTATTCGTGTCGCAGGTGATAGAGATGCGGCTGTTGGGCAGCATCATGGACAAGTTGGTCAGTGTGGGTGTGATAGGACTCATTGTGCTCTTTCAGGAAGACATACGCAAATTCCTCTACAATCTCGGAGCACACCAACGCATGAGGATGCTGCTGAGAATATTCTCTGCCGACAAGAACAAGGCTCCGGAACACGACAAAGAGACCATCGTGCCCATCGTGCTGGCCTGTATGAACATGTCAAAGAAAAAGGTGGGAGCACTCATCGTCATAGAACGCAACAACCCTCTCGACGATATCGTGAAGACTGGTGACCTCATAGACGCCAACATCAACCAGCGCCTGATAGAAAACATCTTCTTCAAAAACTCGCCACTGCATGATGGGGCAATGTTGATATCCAACAAAAGAATAAAAGCGGCCGGATGCATCCTGCCAGTATCCCACAATATGGAAATACCCAAAGATTTGGGACTGAGGCATCGTGCTGCCATGGGCATGTCGCAGGAAGCTGACGCCGTGGTCATCGTAGTCTCGGAAGAGACGGGATCGATATCCGTGGCGATAAATGGAGAGTTCCAACTGCGACTGTCGGCAGAGAAACTCGAGAGTGTACTCACCGAAGAGATGAGAGGGCAATAGATATAGAATGAAGAAAGACATAAACAGATATAATTTAAATACATATATATATGATACGAACTAACTTACACCTAATTACTCTGTCGGTCGCCATGATGATAAGCAATGTGGCACTGGCGCAAGAACAGAACGGAGAAGAAAGAAAAATACGGGAATTCGTTACCTCCAATCCAATGGTACACGACCCCGTGATGGCAAGGGAAGACGGCGTGTACCATATCTTTGCCACTGGCATGGGAATACAACGGATGACGTCAAAAGACAGAAAAAACTGGCAAGTGAAAGCCATGCCCGTGATGACGGTGATACCGAAATGGACCCGCGACTCGGTGCCGGGATTTGACAAGCATGTATGGGCTCCTGACATCATCAGATGGCACAACAAGTGGTGGCTTGCATATAGCTGCTCCACATTCGGGAAAAACGGCTCGGCCATCGGACTGCTGTCGGCGGCAAAGCTCGATTCTCCTATATGGAACGACGAGGGATGTATCGTCGCCTCACGCGAGAACCGCGACAACTGGAATGCCATCGACCCGAACTTTGTCATCGACGACAACGACACGCCATGGATGGTGTGGGGCTCGTTTTGGGATGGAATACAGATAGTAAGACTAGATACCACCATGCACGTGGCAAAGGGAGAGAAACCCCGCACCCTGGCACGACGCTATGCCCCTGGCACCACAACAGCAGAACCTAACCCCACCTCGGCACATGCTGGCACCAACGCCATCGAGGCTCCCTTCGTGATGAAACACCAAGGCTACTATTATCTCTTCGTGTCGTGGGACTATTGTTGTCGAGGCAGCAAGAGCAACTATCGCGTCGCCGTGGGTCGAAGCAAGAATGTGGATGGACCATATCTCGACAAGCGTAGCAACGACATGCTCAATGGAGGCGGAACCGTCTTGCTCGAAGGCGATAAGAAACAATATGAGGCAACAGGCCATTGCGCTGCATACTCCATTGACGGAAAAGACATCTTTATCTGTCATGGCTACAGCACAGAGATGAAAGGTGCACCGGTACTTATACAACGAGAAATAAGATGGACCGACGATGGATGGCCAGAACTGGAATCAATGAACCACTAATTGTAAAAAAGCAATTGAAGAAAAGTATGAAGAAAAATATTATCGTCGCGTTGGCTGCCATGTGCTGCCTCTCGACAAATGCTCAGGAAAAAGAGCTCCCTACTATGGGATGGAGCTCGTGGAACACCTTTGCACTTAACATCAGCGACTCGATTATCATGCGTCAGGCCGACGTCATGGCTAACACTCCGCTGAAAGATGCAGGATATAAATATATAAACATTGATGACGGATACTTCGGTGGACGAGACCCGAAAACAGGTCAGCTACTCATACATCCCGTGAGATTCCCGCGTGGACTGAAAGGCGTGGTAGATCATATTCACGGACTCGGACTGAAGGCGGGCATCTATTCTGATGCGGGCGCAAACACATGCGGAAACTATTACGGTGGTGACACCATCGCAAATAATGTAGGTCTGTACCTTCACGACCAGCAAGACTGCGACTTCTTCTTCAAAGAACTAGATTTCGACTTTATCAAGGTTGACTTCTGCGGAGGCGACGCTCCTCAGAACCGTCAGCGTTACTGCCTCGATCCGCAAGAGCGCTACACAGCCATCCACAAGGCTATGGAAAATACAGGTAAGAAAGGACTACGACTCAACGTCTGCCGATGGGACTATCCAGGCACTTGGGTACACGACGTGGCTACATCATGGAGAATGAGCGTTGACATCAACTGCTCGTGGCCTTCAGTAAGAGGTATTATCGACCAGAGCCTGTATCTTTCGGCCTACTGCTACGACGGACGATATAACGACATGGACATGCTTGAGGTGGGACGAACACTGACACCAGAAGAAGACCGCACTCATTTCGGCATGTGGTGTATCATGGCATCACCACTGCTCATCGGTTGCGACATGAGCACATTGACTCCAGAGACCATGAATCTGCTCTGCAACAAGGAACTCATTGCCCTCAACCAAGACCCGCTGATGCTGCAAGCTTATGTGGCTAAATACGACAAGACAGACAGTACCTATGTCTTTGTAAAGGATATTGAGACCCTTGAAGGTAACACCCGTGCCATCGCCTTGTACAACCCGACAGAAACCACAAAGACCGTTAGCGTCGATTATGCGGATATACAGCTCGACGGTGTGACACAGGTGAGAGACCTTTACGAACACAAAGACCTTGTGGTGACCGGAAAGAAAGCCAAGAAGTTTGCCAAGGCTAATGCCGCCTTCACTGGTACTACACTGAGCCGCGAGGTGCCTGCTCACGGATGCCGTATCTATAAGATTACTGCCGACACACGACTTGAGCGCACACTCTATGAGGCAGAGACAGCTTATCTCAGCAGCTATCAGGAATTGAGCAACCCTTGGGCATTGCATACAGGAACATATCAGAAAGACAACAACTGCTCTGGTGGCGCAAAGGCAATCTTGTTAGGCCAGCGCGCTGTCAACGACCTGCAGTGGCGTAACGTATATAGCCATGAGGGTGGCGACTACGAGATTACCATTCGTTGCAATTCAAAGCCAGGAGTTCATAGCCAGATCAGCTGGGGACAGCCACGCAAGGAAGGTCAGCACTTCTTCATCAATGTCAACGAAGGCATAGGTCAACCTATTTTCGCCAATACTAACGGCAAATGGGGAGAGGTAACTACAAAGATTCACCTCGAGAAAGGAAACAATACCGTACGTCTATATCACGATCGCGACGAGTTGCCGGAGATAGACTGTATGACATTGAAGAAACTGTAATCTTGCCGCTTCCCGTCACGGATGATAATGCGTCGGGAGCAAAAAAATGTAATCGGGTTGTATGCGAATGAGCATACAACCCGATTACTTATATTCTTTCTATACACCTCTTTTAAAAGAACAATGCACGTTGGATGCCATAGATCAAGATGCCCGACAAATAACCTACAAGCACAATCCACGAAATCTTCTTCATATACCAGCCAAATGAGATCTTTTCCAATCCCATTACCACAACACCGGCGGCACTACCGACAATAAGCATCGAGCCGCCTACACCTGCACAGTAGGCAAGGAGCTGCCAGAAGATGCCGTCAACAGCAAAGTCGCCTGTCGCTGCAGCTGGATACATGCCCATGCAGCCTGCTACTAACGGCACGTTGTCAACGATACTTGACAAGATACCTATGATACCGGTAACGAGATAGTGGTTGCCGTTGAACATGGTGTTGAGACCTTCGCCAAGAAGTTCCAAGGCGCCGATGGTCTCAAGACAAGCGACTGCCATCAAGATGCCAAGGAAGAACAAAATGGTTCCCATGTCGATGCGTGAAAGCATATTGGTGACACGTTTTTGCATACCGCCTTTCTCCTCTTCGCCAGCCAGCCGAGAGTAGAACACCTCGGTAACGGTCCATAGCACGCCGAGAACTAACAGTATGCCCATAAACGGAGGCAGATGGGTGATGGTCTTGAATACGGGTACAAAGATAAGACCGCCGACACCGAGGAAGAACACGGTCTTGCGTTGTACTTCTGTCAGATGATCCTGCACACGTACATTTTGCTCGAAATCTTTTACCTCCATCTTGCCATTGAGGCTATGCGAGAGTATGTAAGCAGGAACGAGCATTGACACTATAGAAGGCAGGAACACCTCTGTTATAACACCCGCAGCGGTGAGCACACCCTTGTTCCACAGCATGATAGTGGTGACATCGCCGATGGGCGAGAAAGCTCCTCCGGAGTTAGCTGAAATAATCACTAACGCGGCGTAAATGAGTCGGTCGTCGCGGTTTTCTACCAGTTTGCGTAGAATCATTATCATCACGATGCTTGTTGTGAGGTTGTCGAGCACAGCCGAGAGAATAAATGTCATGAAAGCTATGCGCCATAGCAACTTCTTCTTGGTGCGTGTCTTAAGCGTGTCGCGCACGAAGTTAAATCCGCCGTTCTGGTCAACGAGTTCCACTATCGTCATGGCTCCCATAAGGAAGAACAGCGTGGTGGCGGTAGTGCCCAGATGGCGCTCCATTACTTCAGCCACAGTCAGAGCCTTATGCTCTCCTATGGCTCCTGGGATATATTGCCCTGGGTCGATCATGAATAAGGTCCAGCACAACACAAACATCAGCAAAGCTATTGCTGCCTTGTTGATCTTCGTGACACTCTCGATGGCTATGCAGAAATATCCCAAACAGAATACTGCTACAATGATGATGCTTAATGTTGTCATTTTAATTATTTAGATATTATAGGTAAATGTTGCTTTTATGGATGCAAAAGTAAGAAATAATTTTGAACTGGCAAAGATTTTAAGCTTTTTTTGAATTCAGAAATCCGCTTCCACCTTGAAGTGCAACCTCTTGCCTGTGACGGGATGCGCAAATTCCAGATATTCGGCATGAAGACAAAGACGTTCGCCGCGATGACCATAGAGTGGGTCGCCTTTGATAGGTGAGGCGAGACCGTCGCATGAAGCACAATGAACGCGAAGCTGGTGGGTGCGGCCAGTGTGGGGCACAAGCGACAACACGACCTCTCCACTGCCGAGGCCTGATGGCTGTGGACTGACAACACGCCATTCTGTAATGGAACGTTTGCCATAGTCGTAATCTACCATCTGACGGGGCCTGTCGAAAGGGTCAGGACAAATAGGGATGTCGATGATGCCGTGGTCGCCTTCATTGAGTGTGATGCCAATCATCGGTTCCACGATTGCAACATAACGTTTCTTCACGGTGCGGTTGTAGAATTGGCGTTGGAGCGAGTGGTGGGCTTCGGTGGTGCGTGGCACGACAAGTATGCCCGATGTGTCCATGTCAAGACGGTGTACGGTCTTGGGAGTATATCCGCGTTCGGAAAGGATGCTGAATACAGAGTGGCGCTCGCTTTTCCCGGGTACGGAGAGTAGCCCTGATGGTTTATATACCACCACAATGCTCTCGTCTTCATATAGGATGCTTATGCTTTCGCCCGCATCTTTATGCATCTCTTTCTGTTCAACGTCCATGCCCTCCAACATAAAGGTGAGTATGGGTAAGCACTTGCCACGGCATGCGTTATAGTAATTGAGATGGCGTCTGATGACGCTTTTGGGAGATTCTCCCCACCAGAATTCTGCAATGCACAGTGGTTGCATGTCGTGCGAGAAAGCATATTGCAGCAACTTTGGAGCACAACATTCCCCTGAACCCGACGGGGGCATTCCCATTGGGGTGTATTTGAAGATGTCGAGTAGGTCACGTGTTTCTCCACGTGCATTCCTCACGATAAAGTTTTGGAAAAGCCATGTTTGCAATGCTTCTGACTTCTGTTGGCGTTTGCCTTTGAGCTCGTCGATTTGTTTGTCGTAGTGTGCTATAGATGTGTCGAGTTCCTTCTGTATGTTACGCCATTTCTGCTTTATCCTTACCAATTCTGCCTTCATGAATTGGCTCTCGCGTATCAATTCGTCTTCGGTGCGTGCATCGTCGCCTGTCTGTCGGGAAAAGTCGCGTTGGCGTTTTGCCTGTGTCATTACCTCCTTGTAGGCATCTATCTCTGTGACGGCATCTATTTGTGCTTGTTGTATCTCGTCAAGCAGATGGATGCGTTCCGGGGTAGTCTCGATGGATGCAATCTGTCTGTTTATCTCGCTTATCTCCGCTTCGTGGCATTTGAAATAGCCATCCGGTTGAAGATAGTCGAACACGTTTGGGACAAAATAGTCGAGTTCCTTACAGCCTTGTAGCTGTCCGGAGTATGCGGCAAGATATCCCAACTCGTCTTTGTATCTTACTACAAGCACGCCGAACATCTTACCCGAGTGAAGTTCGTCGTTATATTGAAGGTGGCTTTCAATATACATACACAACCCCTTAACCGCAAGCTGGCATAATGGATGTGGCTCGTAGTCAAAGGGGTTGTTAAAACGTTCTGGCGGAGAGGGCAACGAGTGTCCTTCTGCCAATAGAGAAAGCGGATGAAATTTCAACTTACTTTACGTATTCAGCGTAGTCTGTCAGATGCATATCGCCCTTGCGGATGAGAGTGTCGTGGAAGGAGAATGCAGCGGGGAGATTGTGGTGTGTCTGACCGCCCTTCGCAATCTTAAGGTAATCCCATAACAGCTCTTTGTAGCTTGGATGGGCGCAGTTCTCGATGATGCATTGTGCACGCTGCATTGGGCTCTTGCCGCGAAGGTCGGCCACTCCCTGCTCTGTGACGATGATGTTGACGTCGTGCTCGGTATGGTCGTGGTGGCTTACCATTGGCACGATAGAGCTGATGGCGCCATTCTTGGCAATTGAAGGACAAGTGAAGATGCTTATGTAAGCGTTACGCTCGAAATCGCCTGAACCGCCGATGCCGTTCATCATCTTTGTACCTGTGATATGTGTAGAGTTAGCGTTACCGTAGATGTCGCATTCGAGTGCGGTGTTGATGGCTATAACTCCAAGACGGCGGATAAGCTCCGGTGAGTTTGAAATCTCGCTCTGGCGTAAGGTAAGATTCTGCTTGAAGTAGTCAATGTTGTCATACACCTTCATCAGGCTTGGATTGGTGACGGTGAGTGAGCAAGCGGATGCTTTCTTCACACGGCCATTGAGCATCATGTCAACCACTGCATCCTGAAGCACTTCGGTGAATATGTTAAAATCGGGGATGTTCTTGTCCATCGACAAGGCCGCGAGGATAGCGTTGGCTGTTGTGCCTACGCCGCTCTGCAGAGGAAGGAATGTAGAAGGGATGATGCCGCGACGCATGTCTGCAGCGAGGAATTCTGCCACGTTGTTACCAATCTGTGTGGTAACGGGGTCAAGGTCTTTGAATGCTCGTGCCTCGTCAGGGATGTTACATTCCACTACACCAACAATCTTGCTGGCGTCGATTTCTACGTAAGGTGTACCTATACGGTCGTCCACGTTTACGATTGGGATTGCCTGACGATATGGTGGGTCTTGCAGTTCGTAAACATCGTGAAGATATTTAGCGTCGGGACTGTGGAACTGGTTGTGCTCAAGGATGACATGCTTAGCTAAACGAGCGGCTGTAGGACTGATGCCACCGGCAGAGGTGAGATAAGCTTTGCATTTTGTCTCTCCTTCTTCAAGATCGCACACTTCGAGGATAGCCCAGTCAACCTGGCCCATGAAGCCGTAGCGTAGTTCTTGTGCCATCTGAGAGAGGTGGATGTCGTTATAGGCAATCTCGCCCATGTTGACATGCTTGCGGAAATCACCATTGGTGGTGTAAGGGGCACGATAGCGTATTGCTTGTGCGTTGGCAAGATCTCCGTCGGTGCTTTGTCCAGTGGATGCGCCAGTGAAGATGCCTACCTGAAACTCACGGCCTGCCTCGTGCTCGGCGAGGGCGATTTTGGCCAACTCTTTCGTTACGGCCTTTGCGGCTCCAGAAGGAGTGAATCCGCTAAGGGCGATGTTCTCTCCGTTTTTGATCAGTGCTGCAGCTTCTGCAGCTGTCATACGTGTATATGCCATAATGTTTTTTGTTGTTAATTACTGCATGGTTACAAAATTTGTGCAAAATTAGTCAAATTTGAGCGTACGACAAAATTTTTTGCCATTATTTTAATAAAAAACGAACCTATACATTATTATTCCGGCAGTTACACTCACATTCATGGAGTGTTTTGTGCCTAATTGTACTATTTCAAGACATCCATCGCAAGCGTCGATAACGTCTTGATGCACGCCTTTTACCTCGTTGCCGAGCACTACAGCGTATTTCTTGTCTTGCTCAGGGATAAATTCGTGGAGCTTGGTACTGCCTTCGCATTGCTCCACAGCGAGAACCACATATCCGTTCTCCTTCAGACGCTTCACTGCTTCAAGGGCGCTGTCAAAATGTTGCCACTCTACGCTGTCTTCCGCTCCGAGAGCGGTCTTGTGGATCTCTGTGGCTGGCGGGGTGGCGCTGATGCCACAGAGATATAGAGCTTCGATACGAAAGGCGTCGCCCGTGCGGAAGACACTGCCTACGTTGTACATCGACCTCACGTCGTCGAGAACCACCACGAGAGGTGTTTTTTTTGCCTCCCTGAATTCTTCTACCGAGAGGCGTTTCATTTCGATGGTCCTTAGCTTCCTGTTCTGTTCCATTACATTAGAAACTTTGTAACCATGCGCGTAGTTCTTGCATCATCTCAAGGTGGTAGGCAAAGCTTGTGCGGATGCCCCAACCATGACCTCCCGAAGGATAGACGTGGAGGGAGGCAGGAACATCGTTAAGATGACATGCAAGATAATAGTTTACACCGTTTACAGGCAGGACGGCATGATCGTCGTCACTGAGGGCAATGAAGGCTCGTGGGGTAACCCGTGTCACCTGGAGGTCGTTGCTATAATCGCGTTCGGTCTTCTTCTTTGCCTCTTTGCCGAGAAGGTTGTCGTGTGATCCGCGATGGGTGTAGTTCGGATCCATGGTAATGACTGGATAGAAGAGAATCTGGAAGTTGGCGGCTGCGTCACCCTTTGAGTGGGTGGCAAGGGTAGATGCGAGATGACCGCCTGCCGACGACCCCATTATTCCTACTTGTTCTGGATTGATGTTCCATTGTTTTGCATTGCGGCGTACAAGACGCATAGCCTCTTCGGCATCCTCCAGCGGTATGGTGCTTACACCATGTGGCATGCGATATTTCAGTACTACTGTCGCGATGCCCATGTTGTTGAAGAACGTAGCCCAGTCACGTCCCTCGTGATTCATGGCGAGATGAGAGTAGCCGCCACCAGGACAGATGACGATACATCGCCCGGTAGCTTTGTTGGGTTTGGGCAGGCTAATGTAAACTTTGGCCGTGTCGGCCACATCTTCACTTGCTGTTGGGGCACCGTTGGGCCACAAGGGGAAAACGGTGTCTTTCTGAGCGCAAACTGTCGTTGACGCCAGAAAAAGGATAGTTGATAATACGGTTTTTATTCTATTCATAACAATTTATTAGAAATTTCTTGCAAAGATAAATATTTTTTTGTAATATTGCACCCAAATTCCAAAAATTAACTATTATGAACAAACGATTTATAGTATTAGCGGCTCTTGTCGCATGTGTTTTTAGCTCAAATGCTAAAGTTAAACTGCCTAACCTTGTTAGCGACGGCATGGTGATTCAGCATAGTAGCGATGTGAGACTATGGGGATGGGACAAACCCGGTAAAAAAGTCACGGTCACCACTTCTTGGTCGGCAGACAAGACTGTAGTCACGACGGGTAAGGATGGCCGTTGGATTGCAACAGTGAAGTCGCCCGCAGCCTCTTTCGACCCTTTGTCAATTAGCTTTGATGATGGAGAACTGACAACTATCAGTAACGTTTTGGCTGGAGAAGTATGGGTCTGTGCAGGACAGAGTAACATGGAGATGCCCGTGAAGGGATTCGGACAGTGCCCAGTGGTGGATTACAACAAAGAGATACTTAACGCAGCGGATGGAATACGTTCGGCGAAGATACCAAGCCGCATGAGTACCCGACCACTTAATGACGCAGAAACATCATGGAGAATAAGCAGTCCTGAGACCATTGCAGAGTTTAGCGCAACAGGCTATTTCTTTGCTCGTACTATACGTGAGGCTCTGAATATCCCCGTAGGACTTATTGAAGCTAATAAAGGAGGTTCGCGCGTGGAAAGCTGGCTCGACGAGGATAATTTGAAGAAATACACGAAGGAGGATCTTGATTCCGCAACGATGAAGGATCGCTTCCAGTGGGACTTCCATTATCCGTTGCTTTGGCATAACGCCACCTTTAATCCCATACTCAACTATACCGTGAAGGGAATAATATATTATCAGGGTTGCTCAAACGTAGGCGACCCGGCAGGACAATATACTGACAGGTTGAAGTTGCTTGTGGAACAGTGGAGGCGTGATTTTAAAGAGGGCGACATCCCCTTCTACTTCGTACAAATAGCGCCATATGTCTATGGTGACGGTATCGAAGGAACCTCTGGAGCAAAGCTGCGCGAACAGCAGTTTAATGCGACGAAGGTGATTCCTAACAGTGGAATGGTATGTACCAACGACCTTGTGTATCCATACGAAAAGGGTCAGATCCATCCGGCCCAAAAGCAGCAGGTGGGCGAGCGTCTGGCATATCTCGCGCTCAACAAGACCTATGGTATGAAGAGCCTTATTGCAGAGTCTATGTCGTATAAGGACATGATTATTCAGGATGGCAAGGCCTATCTCAGTTTCGACAATATGGCTGATGGATACAGCCGATGGGAGGATATTGAAGGATTTGAGATAGCTGGCGCCGACAAGGTGTTCCATAAGGCTACAGCCGTGAAGTTCTGGGCGCCAAGCAATGACCCGCGCAATGAACGTATTGAGGTTAGTTCGCCAGAGGTTACCGCGCCGGTGGCAGTACGCTATTGTTTCAAGAACTTCCAGATAGGTAACCTCAAGAATCAAGGCGGATTGCCTCTAATCCCATTCCGCACAGATAACTGGGATTGATTTAACCGCCATTTTACAACTTGTGATTATGCATCCCTTAGAAAAGTTTGCTTACTGCCCAATGTGTGGCAGTAAGCATTTTATGATTAATAACGAGAAAAGCCGTAAATGTGATAATTGCGGTTTTACCTATTATGCCAACCCATGTTCTGCCACGGCAGCATTTATCATCAACGAAGATGGGGAGATGCTTGTGGTGCGTAGAGGTAAGGAACCTGCAAAAGGCACTCTCGACCTTCCGGGAGGATTCGCCGATATGGACGAAACCCTTGAAGAAGCTATGAGACGTGAGATACGTGAAGAAACAGGCATAGAGGTGGAGAGCATGGAATACCAGTTTAGCATACCAAACATTTACCGCTATTCGGGCATCGATATCCATACGCTCGACGCATTCTATTTCTGTCCGGTGAAAAGCGGAACCCAGGCCAAACCTGATGACGACGCTGCCGAATGCTTATGGCTGCCTGTTAACGATATTCATCCCGAATTATTCGGTCTCCGCTCCATAAGACAGGCATTACATCAGTTCGATTTCTTAAAAAACCAAAAATAATACCTTATATATAAGGTGAAAGAAAACTTTTTGCTTACTTTTGCAAGCCGAAATAAAGATAATAATCAAATATGCAGAAAAATCTTGTAATTGTAGAGTCTCCTGCTAAGGCGAAGACCATTGAAAAGTTTCTTGGAAATGATTTCAAGGTGATGTCCAGTTATGGACATATCAGAGACTTGAAAAAGAGAGAACTCAGTATCGATATTGACTCGCTGACTCCTGACTACGAAATTCCTTTGGAGAAGGAAAAAGTGGTGAAAGAATTGAAACAAAACGCACGAAACGCTGAAAAGGTTTGGCTCGCTTCCGATGAGGACCGTGAGGGAGAAGCCATATCTTGGCATCTTTGCGAGGTGTTGGGACTTGACGAAAAGAAGACAAACCGTATCGTCTTTCACGAAATAACAAAACCAGCCATCCTTGAGGCAATACAAAATCCGCGACACCTCGATATGAATCTCGTTAACGCCCAACAAGCAAGACGTGTGCTTGACAGACTTGTTGGCTTCAAACTATCGCCCGTATTGTGGAGGAAGGTGAAACCTTCGTTGTCGGCAGGACGTGTACAGAGTGTGGCAGTAAGACTTGTCGTTGAGCGTGAAAGGGAGATAAAGGCGTTTAAAAGCGAGGCTTTCTATCGCGTGTATGGCACTTTCGCTGTAACAAATGAAGATGGCTCCATGTCGGAGGTAAAGGCTGAGGTGCCTACACGATTCAAGAATCATGACGAGGTTATAGAATTCCTTAAATGTTGCGAAAAGTCAACATTCACCGTCGAATCAGTCAATAAGAAACCTCTTCGACGCTCACCAGCACCTCCTTTCACAACGTCAACACTACAGCAGGAAGCCGCTCGAAAGCTCGGATTCACCGTTTCACAAACCATGATGGTTGCGCAGCACCTCTATGAGAACGGACGAATCACATACATGCGTACAGACTCGGTAAACCTCTCGGCTCTCTGTCTTAGCGCGAGCAAGAACGAGATAGTGAAGATGTGGGGTGAAGAGTACAGCAAAACAAGACAATATCACACACAGTCGAAAGGCGCACAGGAGGCACACGAGGCTATCAGGCCTACCGACATGTCGTGTACGTCAATCGATGGTACACAACAAGAAAAGAGACTCTATGACCTTATATGGAAACGTACTGCTGCAAGTCAGATGGCTGACGCTGAAATAGAAAAGACCACTGTCAATATTAGTGTGAGCGAGAGTCCGGAAATCTTTGTGGCTGGAGGTGAAGTGGTGAAGTTCGACGGATTCATCAAGGTTTATCATGAATCGACCGACGATGACGACCTCCGTGACGACGATAACGTGAGACTGCTACCGCCAATAAAGGAAGGACAAGGATTGACAAGACGCGAGGTGTCCGCCATTCAGCGATACACACAGAGCCCCTTGAGATATAATGAGGCAAGCTTGGTGCATAAACTCGAAGAGCTGGGCATTGGCCGTCCGTCAACTTACGCGCCTACCATCAGTACCATACAGCAACGTGATTATGTTCACAAGGGGGATAAGAAAGGCGAAGAACGGACATATACTATCGACATACTGAAAGGTAAGCAGATAACACAACAGACTCGCTCGGAGATAGCAGGAAGTGACAAGGGGAAACTCATCCCTACCGACATTGGTATCGTCGTAAACGAATTCCTTATGCAGTACTTCCCCGGAATCATGGATTATAACTTTACTGCAAAAGTGGAACAGAAGTTTGACGAGATTGCAGAAGGAACCGAGCACTGGACCGACATGATGAAGGACTTCTACAAAGACTTCGAGCCCGAAGTGGAGAAGACCCTTAACGCACGCTCTGAACATAAGGCCGGAGAACGGGAGATAGGCATCGACCCGAAGTCGGGCAAACCCGTATTTGTGAAAATAGGACGCTTCGGACCCGTGGTACAGATTGGTAGCGCTGATGATGCCGAGAAGCCACAATTCGCCCAGTTGCCCTCAGATATGAGTATGGAGACACTGACAATGGAAGAGGCAATGGAGTTGTTCAAGCTGCCTCGCACCGTGGGTGAGTACGAAGGCAAGACTATCACCATAGGAGCAGGACGCTTCGGACCGTACATATTCCACAACAAGAAGTATGTCTCGTTGCCAAAGGGCGCCGACCCTTTGACCTTCACGCTCGAAGACTCGATTAAACTGATAGAGGACAAGAGAAAAGAAGAAAGGGAACGTCACTTGAAGAAATTTGAGGAAGACGCTAAGTTGGAAGTGCTCAACGGAAGATATGGCCCATACATCGCCTACGACGGGAAGAACTTCAGACTTCCGAAGAATCTCCACGAAAGGGCTGCTGAACTGACATACGAGGAGTGTATGGAGATAATAAACAACACTCCTGTGAAGAAAAAATAATAATGAACCAAACAAAGTGAAAAGAATAATTCTAATAGGATATATGGGGGCCGGGAAGACTACGGTGGGCAAGCAGCTCGCCGACTCTCTCGGGCTCAAGTTCTATGACCTTGATTGGTATATAGAGACACGGATGCACAAGAAAGTGTCTGACATCTTCGCCGAAAGAGGGGAAGACGGTTTCAGAACCATCGAACGTAACATGTTGCATGAAGTGGCAGAATTTGAAGACGTGGTAATCAGTTGCGGAGGAGGTACACCTTGCTTCTTCGACAATATGGACTATCTCAACCAACAGGGCGATGTGATATATCTTAAGGCCAGGCCAGACGTGCTGTATAAGCATCTCTTGATGGGAAAGACCGAGCGCCCGTTGATCATAGGGAAAACAAAGGAACAACTGCTTGAATTCATCAACGAGCAGCTCGCAAAAAGGGAACCTTACTATACAAAGGCGAAATATTCGCTTGACGTAAGTCTGATGGACAACTACGAGAAAATAAAAATATCTGTACAAAAAGCTAAAGAACTATTGGGAATAGAATGAAAAAATGGACTATTGAAGACTCAAAGGAGCTCTACAACATCACAGGGTGGGGAACCTCTTATTTTGGCATTAACGACCGAGGCGATGTTTATGTCACACCATGTAAGAATAATACGCAGATCGATTTGCGTGAGGTGATGGATGAATTGGCGCTGAGGGATGTCACGCCTCCTGTCTTGCTGAGATTTCCAGACATACTGGATAACCGTATTGAGAAGACCAGTAGCTGTTTCAAAAAAGCTGCGCAGGAGTATAACTTCAAAGGTGAGAATTTCATCATCTATCCTATTAAGACAAATCAGATGCAACCCGTGGTAGAGGAAATTATCAGCCACGGACGAAAGTTTAATCTCGGTCTTGAAGCCGGTTCAAAGCCGGAATTACACGCGGTGATTGCTGTACAGTGCCAGAGTGAATCGCTCATCATCTGTAACGGATACAAAGACCAAAGCTACATCGAACTCGCACTGCTTGCACAAAAAATGGGGAAGAGAGTGTTTATCGTGGTAGAGAAACCTAACGAACTCGAACTCATTGCACGCGAGGCTAAGAAACTCAATGTCAAGCCTAATCTTGGAATAAGGATAAAATTGGCTTCATCAGGCAGCGGAAAGTGGGAAGAAAGTGGAGGCGATGCCAGCAAGTTCGGTCTGACAAGCATGGAACTTCTCGAAGCTCTTGACATGCTTGATAAGAAAGGCATGAGGGATTGTCTTAGACTCATACATTTCCATATAGGCAGCCAAATCACCAAGATAAGAAGAATACAAGCTGCCCTCAGAGAGGCTTCCATGTTCTATATACAGCTTCATAAGATGGGATACAATGTGGATTTCGTCGATTGCGGTGGAGGCTTGGGAGTGGATTATGACGGCACGCGCTCGCCAAGTAGCGAGAGCTCGGTCAACTACTCCATACAAGAATATGTGAATGACTGTATCTACACTTTTGTAGATGCCGCTGACAAGAATAATCTTCCGCACCCAAATATCATTACAGAGAGTGGACGCTCGCTCACTGCTCATCACTCGGTGCTCGTGATAGATGTGTTGGAGACAGCCTCTTTACCTGAAATGCCTGAGGAGTATGAGCCAGATGCAAATAGCCATCAACTCGTTAAAGACCTATATGATATCTGGGACAACCTCAATCCAAGGTCGATGCTCGAGGACTGGCACGACGCTGAGCAGATACGGGAAGAGTGTCTCGACCTTTTCACTCACGGACTCGTAGATCTTAAGACAAGGGCAGAAATAGAGAGCATGTATTGGAGCGTGTGCCATGAAATAAATATCTTGGCAAAACATCTCAAACATACGCCAGAAGAACTGATGAATCTCGACAAGCTCCTTGCCGATAAGTATTTCTGTAACTTCTCCCTCTTTCAGTCACTGCCTGACTCGTGGGCCATCGACCAACTGTTCCCAATAGTACCCATTCAGCGACTTGCAGAAAGACCTACCAGGAGCGCCACGTTGCAAGACATCACTTGTGACAGCGATGGAAAGATCACAAACTTTGTCACCAATCGCAATAACTCACATATATTGCCCGTACATAGTATAAAGAAAAACGAGATGTACTATCTCGGCGTGTTCCTTGTCGGTGCATACCAGGAGATACTTGGCGACATGCACAACCTCTTTGGCGACACTACGGCCGTACATGTAAGTGTCAAGGATGATTCCTATCATATCGATCAGATAATAGACGGCGAAACAGTGGCTGAAGTGCTCGACTATGTGCAGTATAACCCACGAAAGCTTGTTAGACAGCTCGAGGTGTGGGTGACAAAGAGCGTGAAAGACGGAAAGATAACCCTGGAGGAAGGAAAAGAATTCCTTTCCAACTATCGCTCAGGACTTTACGGATATACTTATTTGGAATAAATGAAACAATTGACAGTAATAAAGGTGGGAGGTGCTGTGGTCGAAGACGAGGCACAGCTCTCCCAACTGCTTAAGGATTTCTCTTCCATCGCAGGCCCTAAGGTCCTCGTGCATGGAGGAGGACGTAGTGCTACCAAAGTTGCCGCCCAACTTGGTATAGAGACAAAGATGGTGAACGGGCGTCGTGTCACTGATGCAGAAATGCTTGATGTAGTGACAATGGTATATGGAGGACTGGTCAACAAGCGTGTCGTTGCCCGTCTTCAGGCTCACGGCGTGAATGCCATTGGACTTACAGGTGCCGATGTGGATGTCATCCGTTCACATAAACGACCACCCAAAGATGGTATCGACTATGGGTTTGTAGGCGATGTGGACCGTGCAGACGGCAAGATGCTATCTACTCTCGTTGAGGCTGGAATAGTTCCGGTTATGGCACCACTCACTCATGATGGCGCAGGACATATTCTTAATACCAATGCAGATACTATTGCGGGCGAGACCGCAAAGGCATTGGCACAATATTATGACGTGACATTGGTTTATTGCTTTGAGAAAAAAGGAGTGCTATCCAATCCTGATGACGATGATAGCGTTATTCCTGTCATCACCCGAAACGACTTCAGACATTATGTCGAAGACGGAACCGTCAGCGGAGGCATGATACCTAAAATAGAAAATGCTTTTCAAGCGATTGACGCTGGAGTAAAAAAAGTAGTGATAACATGCGCATCGGCTATTGACGGGAACAACGGAACGGTAATTAACAACCTTTAACGTGCTCGGCCTGTAACATTCCCGCCTTTTCATTCGTCTTTACCTTAGAAGGGTATGAAAAATATCAGTTTCCGAAACGATGTATTGCCGTTGAAGAACAAACTTTACCGGCTCGCCCTACGTATTACGATGAATAATGCGGAGGCCGAGGATGTCGTGCAGGACACAATGATAAAGGTATGGAGTAAGCGTGAGCAGTGGAACGAGATAGAGTCTATCGAGGCATTATGCTTCACCATCTGCAGAAATACGGCTCTCGACAGAACGAGGAAGGCTGGAAACGCCAACGAATCGCTCGATGAAAGCTATAGAAACACACCAGATTATTCTTATTCTTCCAACCCTGAAGAGATAGCAGAAGCGCGCGACCGCCTTGAAGTAGTTAAACGTCTCATAAGTTCACTGCCAGAAAAACAACGTACGGTGATACATCTGCGTGATATAGAAGGCAAAAGCTACCGCGAGATCGCAACTATCATGGGCATTAGCGACGAGCAAGTGAAGGTCAACCTCTTTAGGGCAAGACAGATAATAAAGACAGAATTCTCAAAAACAGATAATTATGGACTATAAGTATATAGAACAACTGTTGGAGCGCTATTGGCAATGCGAAACTTCCCTTGAGGAAGAGAGCATCTTGCAGACATTCTTCGCACAGAAGGAGGTCCCGACAGAGTTTCTCAAATACAAAGGTCTGTTTTCGCTTCCTATGGAGGAGAAACAAGAGAATTTCCTTGGGGCTGACTTCGACAAGAAAGTGCTTGCTGCCATCGAAGAAGAAGGCAGTCATGTCAAGGTAAAGGCTATAAGAGTGTCTCTACGCGAAAGGTTGATGCCGCTATTCAAGTCGGCTGCCGTCGTGGCCATAATCCTCTCGCTTGGTGGTGCCGCTCAGTTCCAGTTCGGCAAGAATGGCAGTACTGACGAAATAAACTATGCTGACTATAAGGACACATATAAAGATCCGGCAATGGCATACGACCAGGTAGAGGATGCCTTGGAGCTAATCTCTGAGGGATTCTGCCAGTCGGCAGAAGGTGACTCTTCAGTAAGCATACATAAGGCCGCAACAACAGATATCAAGACTGCGGAATGAAAAGGATTGCTTGTCTCGTCTCGTTTGTGGTGGTTGCCATCACCTCACTTGCTCAGCGGAGCGTAGATTTTGCGTCGAAGTACATGGCTTGTTGTAATGGTGACACGTTGGTGAAGTGTGTTACTATCGGACCGAAGATGATGGAACAACTGACGAAGCATCATGACGCTAACAGCAACGAGTATATCGACCAGGCTATACAAAAGCTGAAGTCGGCAAGAATAATTATTTCTAATGTCAACGGCGAGGACTATTATATCAAGGCAGAGAATCTGCTGAAGAGATATCCCAAGAGGTTCCGTCATGACAAGGATTATCATAATGCTCATGCCATGGGCACCTTCTACCAAAGGATGTCAAAGGACGGAAAGGTGGTAGAATTGGTGATGTTGCACAACGATACTGTAAAGAATGCCATGGTGATAGTTAACCTTACGGGAGATATCGATGAGGAGTTCACTGAGCTTTTGTCGAAGAATCTCGGAAATAAGAATAGATAATTTCTATGCTTTCTCTATAATATAAAATCATGTTTAGTAAAACTTGAAACTGTGAAGTTTCGATTCTCTCAAATTTTTCATAACATACTATTTATAAGGGTCGCATGTCATCAATGACAGCGACCCTTGTCTTTGTATATGTTCCATATTGCGGGAATGAAGATACATAACGAGAACAATATCGCAAGTATCATTGATGTAGTGTTGCCCGCAAAGATATCCGAGAGCTTCATGTCTGGGTCGGGGAACCTCACTGCCATAAGGTAGGCGATGGTGTTGTTTGCGGTATGAAAGACAACTCCAGGGAGGATGCTGTTGGTCTTTGCATACAACCATCCTAAGAGTAAGCCCATCAGGAATGCGTGCGGCATCTGTGCCGGATTGCCGTGTATGAGGGCGAATATCACAGCAGAGATGCAGATGGCCATCCACTTGTTGCTTATCGCCTTTTGCAGTTCTCTTAATATTGCTCCGCGAAAAACGGCTTCTTCTGATAAGGGAGCCATTATGGCCAACACAAAATAGCCTCCAGGCACATGGACGATTTTCATCAGTGTGTCGCTCATGGTGTCAGGGAGAGCCGGCATTAATTCCTGTAAGGCTAATGAGGGGATTGTAGCTCCGAGAGCAGCCAGTGAGCACCATGCTAATGTGGCCCAGGGACGGCTTCTGACATATTCTGTTCCCTTTGGAGTGAACTTGGCGCAGAAAAACAATATGAGCGTCAGCAATCCTGCTGTCGCAGACGAAATGACAAGCATCAATCCGCTATCGCTTTTCTGCCCAAATATAGGGGCTATAGCTCCAATAACTAATGTGATTAAGACCTGTATGGCAACAAATGCCACGAGATAGAGTGTAGTATTTAATAATGTTCTTTTCATAAAAGAATGTGTTTTCTTATTTCTTTTTCGTCGTTCTGCAATTGATGTTTCAATTCCGCTGCCGACTTGAACTTCCGTTCGTCGCGTATTTTCTTGAAGAAAGTTATTGAGATTTGTTTGCCGTAAATATTGCCGTTGAAATCAAAGATATTCGCTTCTATCGTTCTATCCTTACCTTCGAAAGTGGGACGCTGTCCGATGTTAAGCATCGCTTTCCTATCTGCTTGTTCACCGGCAATGCGCACCATCACGGCATAAACGCCGTTGGCTGGAATCATCTTGTAGGCAGAGTCGGGATGGATATTTGCAGTGGGAAATCCTAATCCTGTACCAATATGGTGCCCGCTTTCCACATGCCCCAGCAGTGTGTAACGATAGCCCAGGCAGTTTGCGGCAAGATCTACTTCGCCCTCGGAAATCAGCGCCCTTACCACAGACGAGCTGACGTTAACTCCTTCGTAGATATACGGTTTGCCTAATATCACCTCCATTCCCATCTGTTCGCCATATCTCACGTAGTCGTCAAAGCCCTCGCTGCGATTGTGGCCGAAACGATGGTCGTAGCCAGTGATCAACACCTTCACACCTAACTTCTCTGACAAGATATAGCGCATGAAATCGTGTGCAGACATTGATGCCATTTCCTTGTCGAAGGGTAGTACTATGCAGTTGTCAATCCCGGCTTTTTCGAGTAATACGAGTTTTTCTTCTGTTGTGGAAAGGAGTTGCGGCATAAAGTCGGTCTTTACCACTTGACGTGGATGACGGTCGAAAGTCACCACTGTAGAAGTTAAGCCCATGGCTTTCGCCCGTTCTGTAACCTCGCCAATCAGATGCTGATGTCCGCGGTGTATTCCGTCGAAGAATCCGATGGTTGCCACACAGGGACTCATACCTGATACTCCATCTCCATATAATATCGTGTTCATAGGAAATAATAAAAAGTCTTGTTTGTCGTCGTCTTCTTATCTTTTAGCCAAGCGTCTTATTCCGCGTATCAGCTCTCCTGCAATCATCACTACAGACGTACCTGCAATAATGTATGTCCAGTCTTCGAAGCTAAGAGGTACGGTTCTGAACATCTTTCCTCCAAACTCTACAATGATCCATTGTCCCGCGAGAATCATCGCCAACACCGTAATAAGGCCTTTGTCAGAGAGGAATCCTCGGAAAGCTGAGTGGCTCGAACCGAGTGTCTTTGCATTGAAAAGGTTCCACCATTGCAACATTACGAAGATGGTGAAGAATATTGTCAACTCTTTGGCTGACACACCGGCAATACGTTCAAAATACCACAGAAGACCAAACATCAACGCGAAGAACAGTAGTCCTACACCGAAGATGCCGAATGCCATACCTCGGTTGATGATAAAGTCGGTCTGTTTTCTTGGCTTGTCTTTCATCACCTCGCTTTCGGGAGGTAGCGATGAGAGAGCCATGGCGGCAAAAGTGTCCATAATAAGGTTCACCCATAACATTTGTGTAATGGTAAGTGGCAGTTCTGTGCCTATGAACGAGCCGCCTAACACAAGCAATAACGCTGTCACGTTGACAACGAGTTGGAAGAAGATAAAGCGCTGAATGTTCTTATATAGAGAGCGTCCCCATTGTACTGCTTTGACGATGCTTGTGAACGAGTCGTCGATAAGTGTCATGTCGCTAGCGTTCTTTGCCACACTGGTGCCTGAACCGAGCGATAGTCCGACGTGGGCATGATTAAGGGCAGGAGCGTCATTGGTGCCGTCACCTGTCACGGCTACCACTTCCCCGTGTTTTTGCAACATATTTACGAGTCGCTGCTTGTCGGTTGGTCTGGCGCGGCTCATTACTTTTAGGGCTTCAACCCTATTGTATGCCTCCTCGTCAGAGAGGGCGGCAAAGTCAGGACCGGTGATTTGTGCACCGTCGGGGATCATGTCGTGCCATATGCCGATTTGGCGTGCTATCTCAATGGCAGTGGCTGATGTGTCTCCAGTGACTATTTTCACGTCTATGCCAGCTCTGCAGCATTGTCTTACCGCCATGGGCACTTCCTCTCTCAGTGGGTCGCTGATGGCTGCCACTGCTTGTATGGTGAGGCTTCTGTCTCCTGCTTTGAGGCTGTATCCGTTTTTGCCACACTCAACCTTCTTGTATGCAAAGGCAAGCGTACGCATTGCCTTGTTTTGATATTCGAGGGTTTGGCGCTGTATGTTGAGCAGTTCTTCATGGTCAATATCACAGTGTGCCATCACAATCTCTGGTGCACCTTTTACCATTAGGTATTGTCCTTCTTTTGTTTCAGCTATGGTAGCCATATATTTGTTCTCCGTAGAGAAAGGCTGTTGCCAAAGTACCGGAGTCTGTTGCCTTAGTAGCGAATAGTCAGTGCCGTTAGCCTTCAGCCATAGCAACAATGCGGCTTCTGTAGGGTTGCCAATGGTCTTCGCTCCGTCGAGTTCTGCTGTTGAGTTCACGGCCATTGCTATTTCGAGCAGACTTCTGTCTCCCCATTCCTTAATCTCGGCAACCTGCATCTTGTTTTGTGTCAGTGTACCTGTTTTGTCGGTGCATATCACGGTGACAGCTCCCATTGTTTCGCAGGCATGAAGCTTGCGTACGAGGTTGTTGGACTTAAGCATTCTCCTCATGTTTAAGGCGAGTGCTAATGTCACAGCCATCGGCAGTCCTTCAGGTACAGCCATCACGATTAGCGTGACGGCCATCATGAAATATTTCAGCACCACTTCAGCCATTCTGATCCAGTCATTGGTGCTCCATAATGGGTTTGTCATGATGTCGTGTCCGAGGAACCCGACGAAAGCCAATATCGAGACGGCTGAGCCAATCTTGCTTATCATCTTGGCAAGTTTGTCGAGCTGCATGTTGAGCGGAGTTTTTATCTGCGTTATCTCCATCGACTTTGTCGCCACCTTGCCAATCTCTGTGGCGTCGCCCACGGCAGTTACACGGAAGCGTCCATTTCCGTTCATCACCATCGTCGATCTCAGCACCACGTTTGAAGGATATGTGGCGCCGTCATTCATTTCTTTTACATTTTTAGAAATGATAGGCTCTCCGGTCAGTGCCGACTCATCTATCTGCAGTTCAGTAGCTTCGAGTAGCCTGCCGTCAGCCGGAATCTCATCGCCCACGCCAATGACAATCACGTCTCCCACGACCACATTGCGCTGTGCGATTTCCACCACTCTTCCGTTTCTCCACACCTTTACAGGTTGGTCGTCGCCCAGGGCGGTAAGCTCGTCAAATCGCTTTGCGGCATCACGCTCGAAGTAGAATCCCACAGTAGTTGCAAAGAATATGGCAAGGAAGATGCCGATAGTCTCCACGAAATCGTTTTCTATGGCAGCCAATCCAAGCGATATTGCGGCAGCCACGAGAAGTATCTTTATTATCGGGTCGTTGTATTTGTCGAGGTACAACCTCCACAGCGAGGTCTTCTTGGGCGGGGTAAGAACGTTCTCTCCGTATATCTCTCTGCTTTTCACTACCTCTTTGTCGGTGAGTCCTCTAAAATTGTTTGCTTTTTCCACTTATATGCTCTGTTTATTGTTTTCGACTGCAAAATTACTAATAAATAAGGTGAAAAGTCTGTATATTCATTTTTTTTAGTCTTTTTTGCAAAAAATATTTGGATTTCTCACAAAAACATCGTACCTTTGCACCCGAAATCAGTATTCAACCTGTTTTTCATCGGGCTTTTAGCTCAGTTGGTTAGAGCAACAGACTCATAATCTGGAGGTCCTAGGTTCAAGCCCTAGATGGCCCACCTTCAAAAAGGAAGCACTTGCGATTGCTCGCGAGTGCTTCTTTTTATTATGTTATTTCCTTATTCTGCATATCGTCTTCTCCCCCATCTTTGGGCATAAATGATTGACTCTGCTGTGTAATGGCCAATGAGCCGGTTGGGTTTGGGTTGCATGCGGTTGGAGTGTCAGTCTTCGTGGCAGAAATGGAAATAGTCTAATGTCAGGCGGTTGACGTCCTTGCGCAGTTGAGTTATTTCGTTCTGCTCTTGGAAGTCGAGTGGACTGCCTTCGACGTTGACATAAAGTTGTTCACCTTTTTTTCTTACTACAACAGTGACGTTGCCGTCGAAGTGCTGTAGCTCGATGGTGCCAACGAGCATGCTCTCTATCACGTGCTGCATCCTTGGAGCATCGATGTCAGCGTTGTATGTCTCCATTGTCGTGTCGAGAGAATAGTGGGCTTGGGGCCATTTTATCGACGCTTTGGCTATTGCGTCTCGACAGATGGCGATGAAGTCATGGTTTGCTATCTGCCATTTGGTCATTCCCGCTTCGAGACGCGAGAGGTCGAGCACGCCTGTGACGAGAAACATCAGGCGGTCTGTAAGATTTTGTATGGTGATAGCCATGGCTGAGCGTTGTTCTGAGGAGAGGGATGTGTTGTTCATCATCTCTTTTGTCTTGTCCATCACTTCCTGTAGCGGTGTGCGTATGGCTTTGCTCATGGTGTTGAAGAACTGTTCTTTCTGTAGGTTGTTGATATTTGCCTCGTTAAGGGCGTCGGCAGTTTTCTTTTCTGTCTTTTTCAGATGGTGGAAGGTGACGCTGACCTTTGCCACAATGCCGATAAGCACTATCATCACGATAAACATTAACACCATGGCGACCATCACATTTTGTCCTTTCAGGATTTCCTCTTCAGCCTTGAGATTGTTTATTCGGCTCATTTCTTTCAGCTCCTCTATCTGTTCGTTCGACATGTCGGTACTGATAGAGTCGTTGGTATGCTTCATCTGTTTGTATATGGCGAGCGCCTTGTCGTATTGGTGTCGTTTGTAATGTATGTCAGCCCGCATCGACAGGCAAAACAGCTTGTTTAAAGATCTTACGTTAAGCTCGTTGCTCAGTTTCAAGGCTTTGTCGTTGATGGCCATGGCTTCGTCGAGCTGTCCGCGCTCTATGCGGTTGAAGCACAAGGCGTAGAGATAGAGCGGCTTGTAAGGAGGGTAGGTGAGTCGCTTGTAAAAGTCCATACCTTTTTGTTCGTGGTATTCCGCCTTTTCGAAGTCATGTTTATATGAACAGTAGAGTAAATGGCAGTATTCCATGAATAAGCGGTGGTCGTTGAGAGTGATGTCCATTCCTGGTGCCATCTTCAACATCTTTTCCATGACGACGTCTATCTCTTTCAGTGCCTTTTCCATTCGTTCGAATTTATGTACCGAGATACTATAGTCGAGCAGATGCATTAGGACGGTGAACTGTATCTGCAGATCGTCTTCCTTATACATGGTTTTCAATGCTTTTTTCAGCACATCATCAGCCTCGTGCCATCGGTAGGTGCCGATATATATCTGAGCTTGTGCCACGTAGGCTTTTGTTATTCCAGAGAAGTTTTTCAGTCTTGAGGCTTCGTCGATCATCTTTTTCGACTCGTCGAGAGCATATTCATATCTCCCTTTGTATATATAAGTGTTGATGAGTGTGTATTGCATTTCGAAATACATCCTCCAGCTGTGGCATTTCTTTGCCACTTTCATGCCTCGGTCGGCCCAGAATACCACGCTGTCCACCGTATCGTCATACATGTAGTGGTGGTTGACGATAAAGGTGAGGGCGTTAGCCTGGCTTGTGTCGTTCTTGAGATATTCAGCCTCTTCGAGCATCAGGTATGCGTCTTTTATGCCATCGGGCATCAGCTGTGATACTGATACTATGTCGCTGAGTTTCTGTAGCCTTCCCTCTCCGTGTGGCATGGCTTTAGCTTCTTTCCTCATGCTGTCAACCTTGATTTTTTCAGGCTCTTGCGCGTAGGTGCATAGAGAGGAGATAAAGCACAATACAAGTGTCAAGATGTGTCGTCTCATGATTTTGCCTCCTTTTTGTTTAGTGGATGAGTGAAGCAGAAGCGTGCGCCGTTGTTGTATTCAGGGTCAACCCATATCTTTCCGCCTAACCGTTCTATGATAAAGCGGCATATGGATAGTCCGAGGCCTGTGCCTTGTGCATTTTCGTCCAGTTTCTCGAAGCGGGTGAATACCGATTCCCGTTTGTCGGCTGCTATTCCGCATCCTGTATCGGTGACGGCAAAGAGAGCCATGTCGTCTTTTGTCTCCAGCGACAGCGTTATGGAGCCTTCGGTGGTGAATTTGTTTGCATTCACCAGAAGGTTGATGAGCAGCTGTTGCAGTCGTGCCTCGTCGGTGACGATAGGAAGCGTTTCGAGTTGCGACTCGAAGATGATGGCGGCCTTGGTTTGTTTCACCTTATCTACGGTCTTTACCACGTTGCGGCAGGTGTCCACAGCATCGTGCTCTTCCAGTCTGAACTGCATCTCCCCGTCTTGCTGTATGGAAAAGTCCACCACGTCGTGTATTAGTTTCATCAGCAAGTCAGAGTTTTGTTGTATGATGGATTCAAACTGCTTTCTGCTCTCTTCGTCGAGACTTTCGTCGGCGAGGAAAGCTGTGAATCCGGCGAGGGCATTGAGTGGAGTGCGTATCTCGTGGCTCATGTTTGAGAGGAAGAGGTTTTTTAGTCTTAAGGAGTTCTCTACCATTTGTCGTGCATGGTTGAGCTTTTCTTTTGATTCCATCAGTCGCCGGTTGTATTTCCTCAGCATTATCAGTCCTGCAACGAGCAGTCCAATGGCGAGCAGTCCTCCCATCACGATATATGTTATCAGCATGTTTCGCTGTCGGTTGTTGCGTAGGGTCTGCTGTGCCACCAGGTTGGCTGCACGCTCTTTGTTTACTCTGGCGATATAACTCTGTACGCTTGCCGAGTCAACAGATGAAATCTCTTTGCGATACTTGTCACATTCTTCCTTTGGGTTTATGTATCCTTCCTCTACGTTTTTTGCAGTTAGTGTGGAGGATATCGGGAAGAGTGTAATGATAAGACAAAGAAGTATAGTTTTACTCAATATTCTTGGCATTCTCTCTTGCATTGTTTGTTATTATCTCTTGTTTATGTTGATTAAAAATCGTCTTCTGATCTTTTCACACGGCAAAAATACATATTTTCTTCTATATTACTCTCACTATAGCTCCATATTTATAATAAATTAACTAAGCAGAAACGATAAGTAACTACTCAACACCCCTGATAATCTTGCCTCAAAATCCTTTGTTTACAAGGTGCTGAGTAGTAACTGTATAATACGCTCAAGTTCATTAACTAAATATACTACAGAAAATCATCATAATACCGCCTCTGTAGGGTCTTACTTCATGTAAGACCGCAACCC
>SAMEA3663015__coassemble_237_pt1 | contig 27787 bp, 22 predicted proteins | sample SAMEA3663015__metabat2_low_PE_023 | metagenome-assembled genome bin SAMEA3663015 (sample SAMEA3663015) | pig gut metagenome | biome: pig gut; feature: pig-associated habitat; material: faeces | place: France | collected 2012 | reverse complement strand
TTTTAAAAGAGTCAATCCCCACTACAGCTGCTTCTGTGGGTGTGGGAAACTCTTAAACTTTAATTCCTAAAGCAAATCGCCCGCTTGGGACTAAGAGTTATGCGCAATTCCACCAAAGGCAATTTATGTAAATGAATGGGATTATAAACCCGAACTGGGGTAATACTTTACAAAACCAGCCCGTCACATTCTGCGTGGGAAAGTAGATTTTGCAAAAGAAAGTGCCAATCATAAGTGAGCGTGTAAAATAGGGATGTAAAACCGCTTACTTCAAATAATTTTCCGTATATTTGCAGCTGATAATACTACACGTTCAGAAACAAAGAAACTTATGCTCAGCAAGAAAATCAAACTGAGCATAAGAATACTTTTTCTTTTATTCAAAAACTTTATTTCAGCAACTCAGCCATTTTGTCAAGCAAATCCTGGCCACGCAGGTTCTTGGCAACAATCTTTCCTTGCTGGTCAATAAGCACATTGGCTGGTATTCCCTTCACATTGTAGAGGGCAGCACCGGCACAACCCCAGCCCTTAATGTCGCTCATGTGAGGCCACGGCATCTTCAGCTGGTCGATGGCTTTTATCCATGCTTCCTTGTTGTTGTCGAGCGACACGCCGACCACCTCGAAGCCCTTGGCGTGATAAAGGTCGTAGGCCTTCACCACGGTAGGCATCTCCGCACGGCAAGGACCGCACCATGAAGCCCAGAAATCGATGAGCGTGTATTTGTTCTTCTTCACGTAGTCGGAAACACTAATCATCTTGCCTTTCGGGTCGGGCATACTGAAGTCGGTGAATTGTGCTCCGATGCCTGTACGCTGGTCGATGGCCCGCTGCGCCATGATGCCTTTATAGGCATAGAACTGCTGCTTTTGCTGCCCAAAGAGTTTCAGCAGTTGCTCCTGCTCTTCTTTCGTGAAGTCACTCTGTGTCTGAGCCAGCAGATAGTCGGCCACGGGAGTGCCTATGTGCTGCAGCATGAAGCGTTTGGTATAGTTCTTGCGGTCGGCGGAGTAGGTATTCACAAGCAGGCTCTCCTTAATCTTATTGTCTTCGGCCACAAGTGTGTCCAGACATACGCTCCAGTCGGCAGCCATCCGGTCGTCGAACTCTTTGGCTCCGCGCTCATACTCATCCCACAAACGGGCGCTGGGACCGCCCACGATGATGTTTTTCTTCTCGTCTTTAAACATCTGCACGCTGATGGGCGCATTCTCCAGCAAAATTGTTGCCATGGCCACATACTCGCCCTTGTGCATGGCAAGCAGATAGCGATGGGTGCAACCGTCAAACTGTCCGGTAAACTCGAACTTGCCTTTTTTCACGATAGCGGTGTCGAGAGGCACCATGGCAAACCACCCTTGCATTCCGCAAAGAAAGATGGTGTCGCCCTTCACTGTTCCTTCTGCCGTACCAGTGATGGTATAGCCGTTTTGGGCAGAAACACTAGTCAGCAGCATGGCCGACATGATAGTCAAAAATAGTTTTTTCATCGTCTTCATTATTTTTTTGTTGCAATTCCGTTTAGGTACTCACGCACATCAGAAGGATGCTCGGGCGAGGTGATGACCTTGCCGTCTGGAGCCACAAGCAGATAGTAAGGCACGCCGTTGCCCACCTGGTATTTGTCGAGGAGGTCCTGATAGCCTTGCTTGGTGGTGATATACTGTGGCCAAGGCTCGGGATGTTTCTCCATCGCCTTGCGCCAGGCGGCATCTTTCGTGTCGATAGACACACCTATCACACAGAAGATGTCATTGAAGTCCTTGGCTATCTCTGCCACTTCGGGCATGGCATGCAGACACATGCCGCACCACGAGGCCCAGAAATCAATCAGCACATATTTGCCACGAGGCATCACACCCGCCAACTGACAACGTTTGCCGTTCACATCCAGCAAGTCGAGGTCGGCCACGCCGCTGCCCTTCGTAGTATACTTAGCAGCACAGATGCGCTTGGCATACTCTTTCTCGCGCACCGCGTCGACACCTTGCGGCTGGATGGTCTTTTCCAGATGAGCCACCTGCTCGTCGGTGAGGTTGTAGCCGCGCTGCAACAGGCGGTTGGCCAGATAGAGCGAGATAACAGATTGCGGATGCTTGTCGATAAACGCGAAGGCATCGGCACTCATCTCGCCGCCCATGTCGAGCAGGTCGTTGTAGTCGCGCTGCACTTGTGTGCCGATGAGACGGTAGTCGGGCGTAAAGGTAAGATTGCCGTCAGAGAGGAATATCTCATTATATGTCCAGCGGATAGAGTCGGTGGGCCAGTGGTTTTTCTCCACCAGTTCCAGATTGTTGGTCATGAGCGTACCCTTGGCCGGACTTTCCAGATGCTTGCCCTTGAGCACGAACTGGCCGTCTTTGATATGACTATCGGCAATAGACACCGAAAAGCTGGTGTCGGTTTGGCAGACGATGCCCACAGAATATCCGTCGGGCAAATTGACCTGTCCATGAATGATAAAACCCATCTCCTGGGCTTGCATGGTATGGAAGCTCAGAAGAAGGGTCAGTAAGTAAAAGAACTTTTTCATTGTTCTGCGTAAGAGAGATTACTTGTCTTTACGATAAAGCACTTTCTTGCCATCGTAGATGTAGATACCCTTCTGCTCCATGGCGTTGACACGGCGGCCGTCGATGGTGTAGATGCCTTTTCTGATGGCAACGGGCTTGGCCACAGGTGCGGCAATGCCTGAAGCGATGCTCGACAGATTTTTCAAAGGAATGGTGGCAGGCACCTCTTTACCGGCGTTGGTGAACACGCTGTCGGGTATTCCCACATAAACCGTGTTGGGGGCGATTGTACCGCTCACCTGATTGAATACGACCGCATTGGTGTCGAAGGTGTAGTACTTTTTCTCCACATCCAGTGTGTCGATTTTCACACCGTCAGCACCCGAATAGGCAAAGAGGTTGTCGCCGAAACCGTAAGGAATGGCAGGAGTCTTCACAATTTGGGCATCGCCTTTTCCGTAGAGGATTGTCGGAAAGCCAGGGTCCACGCTGTAGCGATAAGGACTGGGCTTGGCAACAATCTCGTCACCCTCTTTCTGTACGCTGTCGGCATAGAGGACAAAGTAATTCACGTTCGAAGGAATAGAAATGCGGGTGTCGGGACTATACCACACCTTATATTCACCCTCTTCAGCGAAGTGCAGCACTTCGGCAGAGTCGGCAGTGAAATGAGCCAGATAAGTGGCAATGCCAGTCACATCCACATCGATAGAGGCCTCTGTCGACACGTCTTTGCCGTCGAGTGTCCATTTCACGAAGTGGCAGCGCTCATCGTTCGGAGTGGCCGTCAGTGTCACCTTGTCGCCAATATCGTTGGCCAGTTTGCTGATTGCCGTTGAGCCCAGAGCATTCTGATCGTCAAACTCATCGACAGCCACATGGGTGAAGATGGTTTTGAAACTGTTGTTCGGATCCAACGGCATCAGTGTCGCTGTGGTGGCAGAGTCGGCATCCTGCTCCTCGCCCGTAACCGGATCTATGATTTTTGTATAGATGCCATTAGGCATGGAGACGGAAATGTATTCCTGGTCAGGGTAAACAATGCTGGACAGTGAATCCACATATACCCACTCCTCGTTTTCGTTGAGTTCGTCGGTCGTCACACCAATGCACTGCCATCCCTCATTAGCCTTGGGATAGACATACAGCGTGCCATATTTAGAAACAATCTCCTTGGTCTGTCGCTCACTATACTGGCGCTCCGACTCGGGAACCCCAAATTCTGTAGAGATATACACCTGTCCGGCACCCGTGGGGTATGCTTCTACCTGCGCATGATAGGCATACCATGTTTCACTGGCTGATGCCGGGAGTGAGAACACAGCTATCAGCGATGCTGAAACCATCAGCCGCTTAGCATTCAAATTGATAAAGAACTTTTTCATATATAAATCTTTCTATTAAATTGTTAAACATTTCTTTTTCGTTTGTGCCAGAGCATGCCACCCGCAGCCAGTACCACTACCACCACCATCCATCCCGCCATGCAGGGCGTGACAAGCGGACTGGTCAAGGCCACCTTCTGCTGGCAGATTGTTCTGCTGCCGACAATCATCGGGCGCTGGTTACCCGCAGAATCCTCTATCTGCGAGTCAGACCACACCGCTGCCAGCACATCGGGCACCATCTTCGCATCGGGTGTACCTATATCGTTGCGCCTGGAGAAGAGCCTGATGTTGAAAAACAACTCCATCCACGGCGAATGGGCCGATATCTCATGCAGCAACTCCTTGTATGGCCGACTCAGCGCTGGCGGCATGTTGCGGCAGAAAAGACGCTCGCCCGTGAGTGCCCTCTGAACGATCCACACACACATCGACGTGCAGTTGACGGTGATGAAATCATACTTCCAGTAGGCCCCTTTCACGATTTCCTCGTCGAGTAACCGCCACAGCTGCTGTTCTTCCAGCGGCAGTAGGTTCAGCTGATACTCGCTCACGGCACGGCCTTCTTGCCTGTACTGCTCAACAAACCGATCGGTGGGGACGGCCTGGAATCCAGCCTTGGCCGTACCGGCAACAAATTTCAACGGTGCAAGGCCAGTGTCGCTCATGTTAAACGAGAAACAATAGTCCAGTTGCTTCGACTCACACTGCAAGCGTATGGCCGCATGGCCGTAAGCCGACACGGCATCGTTGCCGGGTCCGATGGTGACCAGATACACATGGATGAACTCCGGATGCTGAGCTGCCTTGTTGATGGAGTCGGCATCCTGAGCGCTCACTGTCAGCGAGCCCATCCACAGGGTCAAAAGGATAAGCAGCCTAGTGAGCATCTCTTACGTATCTGACGTATAGTTTCACTTTCTCTGACTCGATGCTCTGCCTGCACACCTCGTTGCGGTTGTAGGCAAACTTGCGATAGAGATAATACATGCCCTCTTTCTGCTCGTCAAGACTCGATGACCAATAATAGCCGAAAAGGCCCATCATGCGGTAGGGCGAGCGGCTCATATTGATGTTTGTGGTCCAATAACCTCCCAACCGCAGGTTCAGGTCGCACGGATCATCTTCCAGCGAAAACATGCGATGCGCAATGTTTCCGCGCCAGTCCATCTTTGCAGCCTCATCGGGAGACATACCCAGACAGCACTCCAGGTTCTGCCAGTCGGCATCGGTAGGCACGCGCCACCCCTCGGGACAAGCCTCCAGTGCTCCGGGCAGATCGTATAGTCTGCCATACTTAGCCAGGTTCTTGGTGCTTGCCCGGTTATACTCATAGTCTTCGGCATTCAGATAGACGAGGCATCTCTGCTCGTTTTTCAAATCATAACTGAAATTATCTGCCATCCAGTCCAGACTGCCATATCTCACCCAACGATACTCATGTCCGTCGCGTTCGTCAACAAAGGTTCCAGATGCCGAGGGAGCAATTTTTCCCATCACTTCCTCATCGTCCTTGTCGCACGCAGCGACAGTCAGGAGCAACACCCATGCCAGCAGGGGCAAAACCATAGATTGATATTTCCTCATGTCTCGTTCAATTAAAAAATATAACCAAGTCGTTCCAAAGTCTGTTTCATCAGCCTGTGCTTCAGCATCACCAGCTCGTATTTGCCATAGCGCTGCTCCAGCTGCTCGTCGGTATAGGTGACCACATTGGAGGCATACGACGAAATGTCGGTCGAGAGGTCGGTCATGTAGCCCACTGTACTACCTGCCACCAGGAAGCCATACTGGTAGAGCTTTTCCTGGTTCACATTCTCCAGTTCCAGACTGCTGTACGAACGTCCGTAATAGTCGTGGCTGACAGCCTCGAACTCTCCGAAGGCATCTGTCTGGGCTTTCACCATCGAGCTGACCATGATGTTCAGAACACGCGAAGCATAATTTTTTTTCTGTGCTTCGGTGCGCTCACGCTGCGTCAGATAGTTGCAGGCCACTGCCACGCACCGCTGGTTCACCACTGCATAGGGACTGATGGTCTGTGCCGAGTCGTCTTTGCCCATCTTACCAATGATGGTTTTCGTGAGCAGCCATGAGTAGGGACGCATGGCATCGCTGAAATGCGGAAGGATATAAGTCTCTAAATACTCCGTCATGGCGAGTTTTTGCTCGAAATTGGGAATATAAGTAAATGTGTATGACGACTGCGAAGTACCATAGCCCGTCTGTCCTACGGTATAAGTCAAGTCGACAGTCTCGACGAAATAGCGCGGGTCGCCATTGATATCTTTTCCCAGATACACATTCTGCAGCGTATCGTTGAACAGCAGATACGACCCATAATCGGCGAAGAACTTGCGCCGCAGTTGCGCCTCCTCGCTATTGTCGTCGGCAGCGGGCTGGAAATAGTCGGAGGGATTCTTGTAGTCTGGCTCCAAAGCATCCTCACTCTCACACGAGAAGAGGCAAATGCCCGACAATATGATTGCAAATGAATAGAATAATCGTTTCATGATGTTTTCTGATGTATAATGTTTTAAGGATTACTCGCTAGTGGGAACAACCGTATATTCCCGCCACTGGTTGCCATTGTTCTGCATGTCGGTGTTGTATTCCAACACTTCGTTAGGGATAGGCAATGTCCACGAGGCATCGTCCTCGGTTAGGACAAAACGATGGGTTTCTTTCACTTCTGCCCTTCCACGTTCTGCATAGATGGTGTAGTCGTGAGTGATTGAAATCTTCTCGGGCTCAACACTGCACACACGATAGCGGCGCAGGTCAAACCAACGGTGTCCCTGCAGCATCAGCTCTTTACGGCGCTCCAACCGGATGTCTTTTATCAGTTGACTGCCGTTAGATGTAATATTCAGCCCTGCTGCGTCTTTCTTGATTCTTGCGGCGCGCAGTTTGTTCACGGCAGAACGCGCTGCATCCTCATTCCCCTGATAAGCCTCAGCCTCAGCCAGATTGAGGTAGGCCTCGGCCGACCGCATCCAGAAGATAGAGGACACTTCAGGGATATATCCTCTCAATCCTTCGCTATAAGCATACCAATAATAACGGGGTTCTGTCTTTTCGGGCAGCTGATTGTAAGTTTTGGTAACCTCACGCATGGTCAGTCCCTGGAATTTACCCGATTTCCATAACCATTGTGAACGGCGCAAGTCATTGTTGGTATAAATGTCGTACTGGCTTTTGCTTACCCGCAGTCCCTGATACATGTATTTAAACATGACAGGCAGGTCATCGCCGCCCATAGAGAAAATGTTCTCGGCATTGCTTTTGAGCATAAATTTGTCGGTATTTGTGTTCAAATCCACCAAGCGCGAGTGTCTGCTGATAACCTTCTGGGCATATTCGGCAGCCTTCTGCCAATTTTGCATGTACAAATGCACACGGCTCAGCAGCAGATAGACCGCTGTCAGGTCTGCCCGATAGATAGATTTCTTCTCTGCCTTCACCTTTCCGAAAGCTTCCTCGGCAGCCTGCAAGTCACTCAGAATTAAATCGTAGGTCTCTTGCACCGTGTTGCGGGTGTACTTGATGTCTATCACTTCCGCATTGGTTTTCAATGGCACTCCCAAGTCGGAGCTTGCCGTTGACGGGTTGTAAGGCTTTCCGTACAAATTGACGAGGAAGAAATAGTAGTATGCCCGTAGGAAATGAGCCTCGCCGGTCACCTTTGCTGCACCTTCTATTTCTGCATCTTTGTTCTGTGGCACTTTGTCGATGCTGAAAAGCACGTTGTTGGCAATATTGATGCACTTATAAATCTTCGTCCAAGTGGTATTCTCAGTGGCAAAACCCGTGTAGGTCTCGTTGATACCCACACGCTGCTGCCAGGTGTAATAGCCAAACTCGGCCGGATGGTGGTCAAAGTCGGCACTCGAACCGTTGTATGCGCAGTTGTTTTCTTCCACCTCGTCGGCAATCAGATGCAGGAACTGGGCATAGTTGGGCTGATAATAGAATCCGTCTGTTCCCTGAGCACTCAAATAGCAGTCGCCGATGAGCAGCTCGTCAAGGTCTTTCCAAGAGCGAATGTAATCAACGTCTTGCGAATAATCCTCCAGGAAACTACCGCATGAGGCAGTGGCAGCCAGCAGTCCCAGCATGCTGAACAATTGATATATGACTTTTTTCATATCGTTCTATCCTCCTTAATTTAGAAATTTATATTGATGCCTAATGTATAGCTCGGTGTGTCGGAGAGCTGCACCTGGCTGAATCCTCCCTGAGTGGGAGTTTGGCCCCGCAGCTTGCTGTCGCACCATGTCTTCAGGTTATAGGCGCTCAGCGTGATGGCCAGACGCTGGAGTTTCAGCTTTGCCAGTTGTTTCTCTGACAGCTCGTAGGTCAAGTTCACGGTGGACAGTTTCAGGTAGTCGCCGCTGACCACACGCACATCACTGTAGTCATACATTGTCCATGAGTTTGTGGCAATAGCAGGGTTGCCCGACCAGCCACTCAGTCCCGGATCGGCCCAGTGACTGCTATAGTACTGATTGGCCGGGTTGCCATAGCCAAGAATAGCCGGAATGTTGGTGTGTTGCTCATCACCGGGTTTCATCCAACGGTCGAGCATGTCGCGGCTGACATTCTGCTCGGAAGAATAACCCGTTCCGTTCAATCCGTCGAAAAGACGGAACAAACGGGTTTTGGCTCCCAGATTGTAAATCAGCGTAAAACCTAAACGCCATTGGCGATAAGTAATCGTGTTGTTGAAGCTGCCGGTGATGTCGGGTTCACGACGGCCTGAAGGTGTGAGCACACTGGTATAGATGAAGTAGTTGCCTCGGTCTTTCAACTCGTTCCAGCGGTCTTCCCAGTCATAGAAATAGGGACCTCCGTCCACAGGGCTCAGTCCGGCGAACCTGTAAGAATAGAACGTGCCCACAGGCTGACCCTCAACCACGGCAGTACCCGAGAGGAAGTCATTCAGCTCGTAGGTTTTTGCGCCAGGAACAGTCTTCACCTTATTAAATATTTTAGACATGCTGCCCGACACAATCCAGTAGAAATCCTTGAACTTGACAGGAGTAGCCGTGAGCGTGACGTTGTATCCTCGGTTCTCGATGGTTCCAGAGTTAACGATATACGACTCGAAACCGTTCACGTCGGAAATCTTCTTACTCATAAAGGCGTCGGTGGTCTTCTTGAAATAATACTCAGCCTCCAGCTGCAGGCGGTTGTCGAAGAATCCCACCTCCAACCCCAGGTTGGTAGAGTGAGTTTTCTCCCATTTCAAGTCGGGATTGGCAAAATAGGCGGCAGTAGATGTCATCTCATTATAGTAAGCCGACATGTTTCCTTTCTTGATAATCATTTCCGGCGTCTGGTTGTCGAGCATGTTTCCCTGCTCACCATACGATGCCTTCATACGGAGGAAGGTCAGCCAGTTGGCCTTAATGCCAAAGATCTCCTGAAGATTGGCATTGCCCGATACCGACCAGATGGGCAGCAGATTCTCGTTACTGCGGCTGCCGAACTTGTTGGAGCCATCGTAACGGCCGTTGGCATTGAGCGTAAACAGTTGTTTATAAGAATACGACAATGTGGCATAAGCCGACACCAGGTTGCTCTTTGTGTCGGTGATGTGGGGCACATTGGTCCTCACCCAACTCCAATAACTGGCATAGTCGAGAGGGATGCTGCTGGCAAAAGTGCGGCCACGGTCGTGATAATAGCCACGCTGCGTATAGTTGTCACCCTTGTAGTTAGAGCTGGATGCCTCAAGACCAAGCGCCACATTGATGTTATGGTGTTTGTTCTCGCCCAGATACTTATTGTAGTTTCCTTGCAGACGGGCCGTCCAACCTACGTTGCGGTTTTTCTGCAAGGAGAGCTCGCCACCATAGGGCATGGTGCTGGTCAGTGAGGGTGCCTCACCCATCTCTGCTTCACGCAGACTTGACGCATAGAACGTGTTCTCGCCCCACCACCCTTCAAGGCTCGAATTAGAGATGTTGGCCGAGAGCACTGCATTGAAGAAAAGATCGTCGGTGGCCTGATAACGGGCATTGGCCGTAGCGGTCACGGCATTTGTCTCCTGCTTGTTATAGCTGTTATCCAATTCATTCAGGATGCTGAAATTATAGAATCCCTTGTTGCCAGCCTTCAGATAGTGGGCATAGCTGCCGTCGCTGTTGTAGGCAGGAATGGCGCGGCTAGTGTTATAAGCATAGTTGATGGGGTTGTTGTCCGACTGTGCATACTGGCGATTGTTCAGATAGCCATTCAGATTGAACTGCACCTTCAGCTTTTTTGTCAGGTCAAAGTCAATTTTCGCCATGGCCGTATAACGACGGTTTATGGTGTTGTTGATTACATCGTCCTGATCAGTATAACCTATAGAAGTATAGTAACGCACTTTCGACGAACCGCCAGAGACCGACACGGAGTGATCGTGAGAGAAAGAGTTGTGGCAGAGGATGTCGAACCAGTCGGTGTTCATGGTTTGCATCCTTGATACTTGCTCATCGAAAGTCTGCTGGTCGTAAATGCCCAGATAGAGGTTGCTCAGAGCCTGCTCGTAGCCCACCTTAGGCATGTTAGGCGGATAGATGTAATGTTGCTCTGCCAGATATTGCGAGAACTGGATGCGTTCCACCGAGTTCATCAGATTGATTTTATCGTCTGTATAATAGGGACGTTTACGAAAGGTGAACTGTCCGGAATACGTGATAGTGGGTTTGCCCTCGCGACCACTCTTGGTGGTCACCACAATCACGCCATTGGCCGCACGCGTTCCGTAGAGAGCGGTGGCGGCAGCATCTTTCAGCACGTCAATGCGCAGAATGTCTTGCGGGTTGATGCCAGCGATGGCATTACCAATGCGGTTGATGTAGTCGGGATCGTTCAGCACATCGGGCGACAAGCCTACAGGGTCGGAAAGGATGATGCCGTCAAGCACCCACAGCGGTTCGCGGTTACCGATGAGTGTGCTGGTTCCGCGAATACGGATGCGGTTGGTAGCATTGATTTCTCCACTACTACTAAACGACACCAGGTCGGGAATCTTACCTTCGAGCATCTTCGAGAGGTCGGCCACACCGGGAATCTCAAGTTCGCTCATGTCCTTACTGGTGACCGAACTGGTCAGGTGGCGGCGGTCCAGCTGCTGGTAGCCGGTCACTACCACACCCTCAAGCATCTGCGCGTCCGACTTCATGTTAATCACCATATTGCTCTTCACGGGCAGGTGAACTGTCTGCATGCCGATATAGGTGATCTGCACGCGCGCCTTCTCGGGCATCGTCTGGTCGAAATAGAACTCACCGTTGACATTGGTCACGGTATTCATCTTCGTGCCCATGATTCTCACTTGCGCGCCAATCACCGGCTCTTTGTTCTCGTCCACCACATAGCCTCTCACGGTGTGGCGGCTCTTGCCTTCCTTCACCAGTCTGACCACCACGATACCGTTGTTCTCCTTGATCTCACAGCCAATGTCGGCCATCACCTTCGTAATCACCTGCCGGGCTACGGCATTGGTCTCCTTCACGGTGACACGCAGGTCTTTCACTTCGTCGGTATTGTAGAGGAACTCGATTCCTGTCTGACGCTCCACTTCATCGAGAAACTGCTTTACGGTGGCATTCTCCATCACCACGGTAATACGCGATTTGTCGAGAGCCTGGGCGGACACCATCTGGGCGACCATCAGCGCCAGGATGAGCAGCAGACTTCTTTTCACGATTCTTTTCATCATCTTTTTTCTTTAGGTTCTTTTTATGTATTGTTACCAGTTGTTTGCTTTTCTCAGTTGCTCACCGAGAGCGTGTCGTTCTGCAGCACGATGTTCACGTCGCAAGCCATCATGATGGCCTTCATGATGCGCTCAGCGCTGCCATAGCGCTTAAGGTTGCCCGTGAAGTGTATCTTGCGCAGCTTGTAGTCTGTGTAGTTCACTTTCTTGATGTCGTACCGTTGTGCCAGCACGTCCATCAGGTGCTCCAGCGTGCTGTTCTCAAACACGAACAGCCCCTCCGCGAAGTTCCAAAGCTGTATATGCACCTACAACACAACTCTTACTAAGTTGAGTGTTGTATGACGATACAGCAGCAAATAAGTTCGGGTCTGTTCCATGTATCTTATAAACCCCTTTCGATATACGGTCAAGCCATCCACTTTTCATATAAGCATACTGACCACGGGCATCCAATCCCTGGCTTGAAAGCCATGAACCAAATAAGACAGATTCATTGGGTGCCGTCTCTAATATTTGCTGTATTTTTGTAGCCATCTTCGTTTATTTTAAGAATACCAGCCTAAATTTGTTGCAAAATTACTCTTTTTATTTTATTAAGCAAACATTTTCTCAAAAAAAATGTAATTTTTATATAAATTTATCTCCAAATTCGTATTTATAGCGAATTTAAGAGCAAAAAACAAGCATAGAACTAATAATGGAGATACAATTGCCGTCCAAAAGAGAAAGATGACAGTATAAAGTGGATAGAACTCGGTACGGTTTAGTTTATTTGCACTTAATATATCCATAACCTAAACTAAACTATTTATTCCGGCAAATAATATAATAAGAGTTTCCCACACCCACAGAAGCAGCTGTAGTGGGGATTGACTCTTTTAAAAATAGATATTAAATTAACTTGGCAACCTGTAATATAAATAAGACGATAAGTTGTAAAATTAAATAGTTGAACCACAACTTAAACAGATAAACCACAAAGATATCAACTGAATACTCTTGTGACACGACAGTACCACAGTTAGCGACACGAGTGTTCCATAGTTATGGTACGGTCGTGACACCAGTTGTGGTACGACCGTACCAATAGCTATGCTTATACCACAACGAGAACGTAATGCTTTTAATGTAGTATTACTATCATTTGAATGTGACTTTCGACATGCAAAATTGTGAAAAAACACTTAAAAATGAGGGAAATGAGGGGGAATATCGGATTTTTTTTGTACCTTTGCGCAGTCGTGTTGTATGCTAATGGTATTTTTGTATTTCGCTACGACAAAGATGGCGACATAAGTGACGGCGACGACATGCGACGATAGTGTTGCGACAATATAATAATAACTGAGAAAAGAATAGTAAATTATATCGATATAAAGGCTAAACATAGCAAACAAAATATGAAAATGAAAAAGATGATAAAGACATTGTGCTTAACTGCACTACTGATTATCGCCAACGGCGCTATGGCACAGAGCGACACCATCGTCAGTGTCAAGCCATTCAAACATCTGGATCTTAACATCACAACGGGTACAACTGGATTAGGCATAGAACTGGCCACACCGATCTCTGACATGTTTAGCGTCAGGGCTGGATACTCGTTTGTACCGAAGTTCCATCACAACATGGACTTCGCCATTCAGGTGGGCGAGGAAGCTGAGAGCAAATGGGACGAGAACGGCAACAGGGTGGAGACGAAATTCGACCGACTGGCCAAAAGGCTGGAAGAGGTGACGGGAATGACGGTGGACGACAACGTGAGGATGATAGGCGAACCGACATTCCACAACTGGCACTTGCTGGTGGATGTGAGGCCGTTCAGAAACAAGAGCTGGCACCTTACCACAGGATTTTATTTCGGTCCGTCGGACATTGCGAAGGCTTATAACTCCACGGAGGAGATGCAGACGCTGATGGGTGTGAACCTGTATAACAATATCTACGACAAGGTGCTGAACCGCGAACCTATATACGGCGACATCTACCTCAGCCCGTGGGAGGGCATAGGCGAACAACTGATACAATACGGAAGGATGGGAATATTAGTCGGCGAATTTGCCAATCAATACAAGACCGACAGCGACGGCAACATCATGAAAGACGCCGACGGCAACCCCATACGTAAGACTTACTTCATGGAACCTGATGCCGACGGCATGGTGAAAGCCACGATGAAGGTGAACAGCTTTAAGCCGTACTTGGGCTTCGGCTACGGCGGACGCATATCGAAGAAGAGCGACGAGTATTATATCTCGTTCGACTGCGGTGTGATGTTCTGGGGCGGCAAGCCCGACTTAATTACCCACGACGGCACAAACCTCTCAAAGGATGTGATCATAGCACGAGGCGACGTGAAGAGCTATGTGGATCTCATGAACAAGTTCTGCGTTTATCCTGTCATCAACCTCAAGCTGACGAAACGTATCTTCTAAACGCTGCTTACTCTTCTTCCACGTCGGCATAGCTGAATACGAGGGAGTGGGTGGCCTTGCCGTAGGCGGAGAAATAGCCGAGACAGCCCCCTGAGAAGTTGGCGATGGGGTTTGACGCCACGTGCCCCATCTGCTGGAGGGAGTGGAGATAGTCGTAAGAGGCTTTGTCGATGGCCCGCAGCTCCATCCTCACGTTGTCGCCGTCGAGGAGCTTGTCGTCGTCACCGTCGTCGGTGTCCTCGGTCATGCAGTTGAAGAGCTGCTGCAGTTCGCCGTTGGAGTTTACATTATCCTTGAGCACAGCCCAACGGTAGCCTACCCCATTGCGATAGAGATGCATGAAGAAATAGTTTGTCTCGTAGCTGAAGTCGTCGAAACGCAGATCGGCGAAGAGCATCCTCGTTGACAACATCTTCTTCCACACGAAGCGTAACGACTTGATGACGGGCGTGCGTTGCATGACCGACGACGAGGTGAAGCGTTGTCCTTCGACCTCGACGACGATGTCGTATCTCACACCAGCCTTTCCCTTGCCAGTGGAAGAGTAGATGCCGTTGACGCTGCGCGTGAGGGTCTGCAGGGAGCCGTCGGAGCCGCTGATGGTAATGACAGCCCCGTCAACGCCAGTCTTCGCCTCGCTCGAGTTCATTGCTCTCGTCTTGTTGACGGCGATGCGCGTGCGCTGGTTGTCGAGTTCCGCTTCCACCACATAGAGCGGCTCAGCCTCCTTGAAGTCGAGGTCGAGATCCTTGGTGCAGGCGGTAAGACAGGTGATTGCCCACGAGAGGGTCAGGAGTGATATGATGTTTTTTCTCTTCATAATGCCTTTTTGAAATATTGATGCCCATCGGGAAGAATGCCTGACGGGGGAGGAAATCAGAAATATACCGAGTATGCCACCGACGGCAGTATGCCGAAGAGGCTGTATTGCTTTGCCTTGGTGCGTGCGCCGTCGCTGCTGTCCTCGAAGTCGATGAGCAGTGCATTGTAGCGGTTATAAGCGTTATAGATGCTGAACGTCCATTGGCTCAGTGTGCCAGTCTTCGGCGTGCGTTTGCTCCATGTGGCGCTGAGGTCCATGCGGTGGTAAGCCGGCGCGCGGTAGCTGTTGCGTTCGGGATAGTAATACACCCAGTTGTCGATAATCTCATATTTGCCGTATGGGGCGGTGAAAGCCTGTCCGGAGTTATATACCCATGTGGCAGCCACCTTCCATCTCTTGCTTGCCTGGTACATGCAGACGATGTTAATGTCGTGGCGGCGGTCGTTGTTGGCATCGTACCATCGGCCACCGTTGATGCCGTCGATCCTCGTCTTCGACCACGCGAGGGTGTAAGAGAGCCATCCCGTAAGGCGGCCTTTGTTTTTCCTTATGCTTGTCTCGATACCATATCCACGACCTTTTCCTGCAAGGATGAGTCTTTCGATCTCAATCTCGGAACTGAACGTCTTTCCGTCGCGGTAGTCAGCCACATTGCTGATGGTGCGCCAATAAGCCTCAATAGACATGTCGTACATCTCGTCGGGCGTGACGGCGAAGACGCCGGCACTGATCTGATCGGCTATCTCGGGCTTGAGGATATTGCTCGTGAGGGCATAGCGGTCGAAGGGTGTGGAGAGGCTCTGGTTGCGCAGGGCGTGGATGTTCTGTGTGGTGCGTGTATATCCTGCCTTGATGCTGACGGAGGGCGAGAGAAGGAGCGTGGCGCTAAGTCGCGGTTCGAGGTTGACCCATGTCTTGACGATCTCGTTGCTCTTTTTCTTATACAACCGGATTATCTCCCCTTCCTCGTCGATGCCGTAATACATTGTGCCGCCAAGTGAGCTGTAGGAGTCGAGTCGCAGTCCTGCCGCGAGTTTCAGCCACTGGCCGAAGTTGAGGTTGGCGTTTATCCAGATGTTGTTGTCCCAGCTGCGGCGTTTCTCTTTCTGATGGTTGTTCACGATCTGCCATTCAGCCGACTTCACGTCGAGCAGCGTCGTCTGCAGTCCCGTCTCTACAATGTGTGAGCCTGTCTGGATATGGAAGTTCTGTCGGAGTCCCACCTGACGGATATGTCCCGTGAAAGACTGCTCCATGCCGAGCAAGTCTATGCCGTTTTCGGTATTATATCCGGAATAGTAGAGCGAGGTCTGCGAGTGTGAGTGTGTGCCTGTGCGGTGTGTCCACCGCAGTGTGGAGGCGAGGTTGGTCCATTTCATTCCCATCATGTCCTCGAGGCGTATGTTGTCGTAGCCGGTGAAGAAGGTAAGGCTGACCCTGTCGCGGCTGCCAAGGACATAATCCACCTTGGCGTTGATGTCGTGGAAGTTGAGGGTGTTGTCCTTGAAGTCGGGGATGAGTTTCATGAAGAAGTCGAGATACGACCTACGAGCAGCCACGAGGACAGAGCCGCGACCGCCGTCGAAGGGTCCGTCTATGGAGGCTTTGGCAGCAAGCAGTCCGATGGTGCCGCCGCCGTGCCAAGCGTCGCGGTTGCCGCTCTTTGCGTTGACGTCGAGCACAGCAGAAGATGCTCCGCCGAAGGCGGCCGGTATCATTCCTTTATATAGTGTAGCCGCGGAGAGAGAAGCGTCGTTGAAGGCAGAGAACAATCCTGCCAAATGGCCTACATTATATACAGGGGCGTCGTCATAGAGCACTTGATTTTGTACGGATGTGCCGCCACGTACTTGGAAGCTGCTCGATGCCTCGCTCTCACTCTTAACGCCTGCCAACAGTTGTATAGACCTCATGATGTCGTTTTCGCCAAACAGCGCTGGCGTGATTTTCAGGTCGTCGAGTTCGAGCTGTTCGGCACCCACCTGCACGTCGCTGACTCGCTGTCGCGGCGACTGTGCCGTGACGACTATCTCACGTATGGTATCGTTGCGTGTGACGACGGTGTCGGCAGGCATGCCATTGAGAGACAATAGCGTTAAAAGTGATGAAATGATATTCATTGTCGTGTTACACGAATAATCCGTCCCTGCTGCATGGCAGGGACGGATCTCGTCTAATTATTGATTATTTTATTCAATATTTGAAGTATCAACTCGTCAACTGAACATTCAACTTGTCAACTTGAAAGGATTATCTCCAAGACTCTTCCTCTACCTTCATGCTTGCGATATCGTCGATAGGATATGGCTTGAAGGAGTTCCAGTTAACGAACTGTCCGGCTGGCTTAGCCCTATTGCTTCTGTTGATGGTAAACTTCATTACTGTGGTGTGGTCGCCATTGCCTGCTCCTACAGGATATTCACCGATGGCAGGATTGCCGTAGCCCTCAACCACGTTGTTGAGAAGTTCCTTGTTGTAGCGTGCGAGCACTGCCCATGATGTGGCAATAGAGCGATCGCAGTTTGACCACATGTCAACCTGAACGATATATTCACCATCTTCCACAAGGATTTCAGGGATGAAAATGTTCTCGTTGTTCAGTCCGTCAATATTACAACCTGCGTTTGAGTCCTTGTCGAGACCAAATTCTACAATACCTTCAGATGTGTTAACAGATCCGCCACGGTCGCCGAAGTAGATGTGTTTTCCTGATGGTGTATAGAGATGGAGGTCGATGTCCTTCTCGTTGTTGAAGCTGAGGTTAATCTCGAGGTCGCCGCTCTTTGTCTCAACGAAAGAGATTGGGAACTCGGTGATCTTTGTATATTCGCCAGACTTTGTCTTTGCGCTGACAAGGATGGTGACGTTAGTGTCGAAGAGAACGCTATAGAGGATTGGGATGAGATAGCCATTATCGGTCTTTACAGCGCTGTTTGCTGCGCCACTACCCTCGGCTACAGGAGCCACTTCCCAATAACCGTTCACATTCTTTACACCTACGAAGAACTTCTCATATTCCGTCTGAGTGGTGATGGTAACGATGTTTGAGCCACCGGCAATAGCCTGTCCGTTCATGGTGATGCCTCCGATACCAGATGTGATGGTTGGTGTAGGCATGGCAGCATCAACATAAGTTGCGTCAACGATGCTGAAATAATACTTTTCAAGAAGGCTTGGTCCACCTGGTGTTGGAGTTGGATCTACAGGATTGTCGCTTACTGAACATGCGGAGAATCCAACGACACCTAGTACGAGAAGAAGGTTTAGCAATAACTTTTTCATAATATGATGTTTTTGTTAGTTTCGCCCCGTTCATTATTCATTTCCTAATCCACTTTCCTGTTGGGGCGTATTGACAGTAGGTGAACTATATTTGTATGCAAAGGTAGTGATTATTGTTTAATAATGATATAAATCAAGTAAAAAATTAAGTTTTATTAACCCTCTCACCTTTTCTCTAACCACAGCGTCACCTCGATGTCTTGGTCTGAGTCTTTGTAATGCCATACTAACGAGGTGGCGGTACAACTCATAATCTCGGCGAGTAGCCTTTGGCGGCGTCCATCCTCGTCGTACTCGAGGCGAACGTAAGCGTCGCCTATTTCGTATTGACCGGAATAGGCGACGTAGTCGTCGTCGTCCCACTTAGTTTCCTTGGCATAGAGGCGGAACGACATGTCGGCGGCAAACACCACTCGGGTATATAAGAGCTCGATGTCGGTCTCAGGCCTTATCTCATACTTCGTGATGTGCCATTCTCCCACGGCGATATCGGCGGGATGAATGTCGTCGTCGCTGCCACATGCCAAGAAAACTAACAATGGTAAGACAAAAAGAAGGAACTTCCTCATTACTTCACACGCTGTTGACCGTCAACGATATAAAGTCCTGAAGGAAGGCTGTCGAAGTCGTTCGTGTCAGCCACCTTCTGGCCGGCAACATTATACACGCCACGCTTCTTTGCGCTTGCGGCAGCATCGTTGATTGTTACTCCATCGATGCCAGCGGTGATTTCGTTATACTCTTCAGAAGTAACGAGAGTCAACTCGTTAGGGAAGTCGCTTGGCACTTCGAGATAGGCGGTGTTGACAGGCAGGACTGAAGCCGTGCTGTTATAGACGAAGCCGAGTTTGCCTTCGCTGGTCACGCCGAGCATACGCACGGTGGCAGTGTTATCAACCTTATCGACAATCTTGGTCTCTTCACAAGAGCGGTAAGCTGCACGGAGGACGTTAGGTGTGGTAATAGCCTCAGGAGCGATGCCGTTGAGCTGCATCTTATTGTCGGCGGGATTGGCTGAAGCGCACTTCAGGATGACTGGTGTGCCGACGGGAAGGTCTGATGTGACTTCCTTGTAGATGGCGTACGCCTTGCCGTCAGAGAGTTTCTTTATGGTGTTGATGGCATAGACTTTGATGTCAGAGGAAACGAAATGTACGGGGAAATAGACGGCCAAGGCATCGTAATAAGCGCCATTGTGCTCCAGACGTGGAGCCACTCCGATAAAGTTGTCAGCCTCGTCAACACGCTTCAATCTCCATTTCGAACCGCTGTCGGTTATCTTTCCTGTCATTACAACACCATCCAACCATTCGTAAGTGTCTTCATCACGAGCTTTACTTGCCGTGAGATACTTCTGTGCCGCCACGCCGTTGACAGTAGCTGTAGCGGTGGCGTAGAACAGGTCGCCGTCAGCCTTCTCGATATAGAAATTTGCGTTTCCGGCAATGGTCTTTGCGCTGACGCCTTGTCCTTCCATATCAATCTCGTAAGCAGCGCCGCCTCCCTTTACATTAAGAACGGTGATCTTCAATACTGAGGAATAGAGCGACTTGAGTCTTTCCTGGTTAACGCAACCACGGATATTATCCAAGGGATATTCGCCCTTGGCATAGTCTATGTCCTGTGGGGTCTTTGACTTGAAGTAGATGCACTGTTGGATATAGTCGTTCTCAACGCGATAATATCCGTCGGTAACCTGTGCATTGGCGGTGGTGACAGCGGCTGCTGCGAATACTGTGAGTAATACTTTCTTCATAATATTGGGTTTTTATAAAGTAAAAAAGGCTGCACCTTTCCTTGTAGTCAAGAAAATAGTGCAGCCCATTTAGTGTTGTTTTGATAATGTTTCGATATTATTGTGCGATACAGATAGTCACACGGTTGAGATCATTCTCAGCGTATGGCTGCACGGTATCGCCCTTGAAATCGATGTCAATGCGAGAAGCGGAAATGTTATAGTCCTTAACCAACATACCTGCAACCACCTTTGCACGATGCTCAGAGAGGTGCTTGTTGATACGCTCGTTACCAGTACCCTTGTCAGCATATCCGGTCACGCTGACGCGTGAGTTTGGATTAGCCTTCATGTACTCGGCAATCTCGCGCACCTTCTGGCGCTCTACGTTGGTGATAGAGGTGCTGCGAATGGTGAAGAACACGTCGCGGCGGATAGGCTGAACAGCTGCAGGTACTTCCTTCTCGACAACCTTTTCTACTACCTTCTCCACTACCTGTGGCTCAACTACCTGAGCGGCAGGAGCAACGGTACGAGTGGTGTAGGTCTTGCCGAGGTTGACCTTCACGCCAGCGAGGGCGTTGAAATACCAGTCGGCGTTGCCAGCCTTCTTTGAGTTGAAGTGGTCGCTAAGAGTATTAGCGTTGACCTCAAGACCGAGGCTTACGGCATCGCTAAGACGGAAGTCGGCTGTCACACCGGCCTGAGCGGCGAAGTTTGTCTTCGAGTCGTACCAGAGATAACGCAGAGGCTGATAGCCATCAGAGAAATTCTGATACTGTGCGATGGCGGCATTGGCAGCCTTTGCCTCGTCGTTAGAGAAGGCTATGTTGGCGCCGATACCTGCAAAGATGCCGAAGTTGAACAGACGTGTAGGATTATAGCCGCAGAGGAGGTTTGACATGTTTACTGTCACGTCAACCATAGGAGCGACATACTTCCATTTCCACTCGAAAGTTGCGTCATCAAACTCCGAGCCGGCTTTGCTTTGCCATGCGTTGACGGCCAGGCGAGCTCCAAGAACCGGGCTGAAGTTATAACCTACACCAATCTGAGCATTGTAGCTGTTTAATTTTCCAAAATCCAATTCACCGAGGGTGTGCTGGATGCCGAGGGGCTGGATCTGCACATACCAGTGAGGATTGAAGACATATTCTGTCTTAGCCTGAGGCTCCTGTGCGGATGCCGAGAGGCATACCGCAGACAGGAGACAAGCCATTATCGTCTGTTTGATTTTCATTACTTTCGTATTTTCAAATTATTGTTATCAAAATTAGCGTACTGGCTGGATGTAAGACTTAACACGGCTGTTGACACCTGAGAAGTCAACTGCGAAGTAAGATACCTCGAAGATGTAGTCTGCATAGTCAGCCTTTACAACGAATGGGAAGTCGCGTACTGAGCCAGAAACAACCTTTCCGAGCATGCCGCCACCATTGCTGTTTACATAGTTGAGTGCTTCCATACACTTAGCGTCGCCGTTCTGAGCTGTCTTCTTCACGCCACCCTCATAGCGGATAACGTTTGTAACAGCAACGAGCTTCTTACAAGCAGGAGCGAGGAGCTCACCAGTGTATGAAGTGGCAACGAGTGTAACCGCGCTCTGACCTGAACCTGCGAGCTGGAGCTTGGTAGGAACGAGGTAAGCATCGTTGATACGGGCGTATTTGCCGTTGTTGACGAAGAGGAGCACTGGCTGGAGCTTAGAGTCGATGTTCTTCACGAATCCCTCGAAGCGATCCAATACTTTGTTAACCTTGTTGATGTAGTTGTTGGCCTTGGCTGTGTACTCGTTGAGCTTGCCATTAACCTGATTCTGGAGGTTGGCAATCATGTTGTTAACCTGGCTCTCCATAGAACCTGCGATGTCGTCAGCATAATCCTCAAGAATATCTCTCAGCTCTACAGTTGTATTGAATACAGCATTCTGTGCAGGGATAGTAATTGTACCGCCATGACCATCGCTAACATTCTGTGTAGGAATAGTTACAGTACCGGTCACTGGAACAGAAGTTGTACCTGTAACGTTAACATCTACATTTATGTTCTGATTGAACTCGATGGTGATGTTGCCAATGGTAGCAATGCGCTTAGAGAGCACGCCAGTAGGCAAACCGTTAGTGCTGAATCTATAAGACAGAGGCTTGATAGTGGTCAGCGCGAGGTTGTAGTTAGAGAAGATGTTGTTCTCCTGCTTTTCTACGACATTGTTGTTTTCATCGATAGTGTATGAAGGATAAGAAGCCTTCACTGCGTAAGCATCGAGAACGTCAGAGAGTGTAGAATAAATGGTGGTAGCCATCTGTGTGAGGTTTACACCATTCTTATTGTCGAGCACATCCTTAGCCACATCCTTGATAGCGTCCATGTCAACACGAGCGCTGAGGCTTGGGATGTCAGCTTCCTTAACATAAGCCTTAGCCTCATAGAAGCCATTGTTGTTGCCAGCACGTGTCCAGCCGAACGAGAGCTTATAGTCTGATGGCTGCAGAGGAGACAGAGTCATTGGCGACTGCTCTGCTACGCTATTCTCGAGAGTCAGTTTCTTTCCTGTGAAGTCAACAGTATTTGGGTTAACAGTCACGTAGAGTGTACCTGCATAAGCACCCTTCTCCTTGTCGTCTGGATCGAAGTCGTAAACGCGCTCGTTAGCTCCAGCGATAGCCAATGGGTTGAAAGAAGCAAGCAGGTTGTCGATCTCCCAATCGTTAACAACTTGGTCGCCGCTAACATAAGCACTTGGGCTTACAGAAGGGAACTTAACAGCTGTGCCACCATTCTCACCACAGAATGCAGCGAGCATAGTAGAACGCGTGTCGAACGGCAGGTTCATGTAGCCGAGAACTGGGTTTACAGTGCCCTGGATGATTATACCAGTAACCTGATCTGCCATGCTCTGGTTGAGAGCTGCTACCTGAGCCTTGATCTTAGCTACATCAGCCTCAATTTTATCAAGTCTGTTTCCGTTGTCAGTGCAATACTGCTCGAATGCCCTCTGGAAAGCGCCGAGAGTAGAATAGGTGAAGCCTGCGCCCTTCAGTGCGTCGATAGCGTCGGTGGTGAAGCGCTTAGCGGCAATGAGGTTGTCATCTACTTTCTTTTCGAGTTTGTCAAGATCTGCACGGAGTTCGTTGACCTTATCCCACAGTGGCTGGAGGTCAACAGGTGAAGAGCCACCGCAAGCCTGAATGTGTGCGTTAAGCTGACGTTCAAGTTCATCTGCCTTGTTCTTTGCTGTTTCTGCGTTTGACTTAGCTGTGGCAACGTCCTGTATCAGCTGAGTGAGCGCAGGAGTCCATGTAGTGATAAAGCTATTGAATCCAGCAACAGCAGTCTCAAGATCGGTGATTCTCTGAGCGAAGTCAGACATTGCGCCAACAGTAGTCTCAAGATTGTTGAGTCTCAACTCACTGGCTCTGGCAAGGCGGAGAGCCTCTTGAGCGTCAGCGGCAGCCTGAGCGGCAATGATGTTAACGTCGTTGATCTGACGTTCGAGGTCGATATCCTTCTCCTGCAGATTACGAATATCGCCGAGAACGCCGTCGAGCTTACGGATAGCAGTTTCGAGTTCAGTTATCTTCTCGAGATAAGCCTCGATCTTTACATAGTACTTGTCAGCTTCTTCCTTTGTAAGATAGTTAGATTCTTTAATAGCCTTCTCTACTGCTGCAAGACGAGTCTTAACGTCAGCGAGCTCTGACTCGCATGCAGCCTTGGCTGACTCGAGAACAGAAACCTGGCTCTGGAGTCCCTTGATCTGAGCCTCAAGAACTTCCTTAAGAGAAGCATTCTCTCTCTGCAACTGGCCGCGAAGATCGGCAATTGCATCCTCATCAGTGTCCTTACAAGACACAGTTGTTCCCACGGCGCCAACGAGCAGTGTCGCCATGAGGAAACCATTGATAATTCTTCTTTTCATTTTACTTAATATTATGTTTATACTACTTATTATTCTATGTAACACGTACATACGCACATCTCTCTTTAAAAAGATTTTCATAACGCACGAGTTGACTCTAGTCTATAATCCGCCACAAAGTTAATGTTTTTTATATTACCGACAAAGTTTTTCTTGCTTTTTTTTAAAAAAAGTCCAACTTTTTTCTATTTTCTTGATATAGATATTGCGAAAAACGAGCTTACACCTTATTATATATATAAAGGAATATTTTATATAAAGACTCTGATGGTGTTGTAGTTCATGATGTTTTACGGCTCTCGGCTGTTGATTTTACTAACCAGATGCTCAGCTCGTACAGCACATACATCGGCATTGACACGACGAGCAAGGTAAACACGTCGGACGTGGGAGTGATGACGGCTGCGACAACGAGGATAGCCACGATGGCATGACGACGATAGCGGCGCATGAACGACGACGAGAGCAGTCCGGCATGGGCCAACAGCCATGCCACCACGGGAATCTCGAACACTATGCCCATGGAGAGCGTCATGGTCATCAGCGTGCTGATATACGAGTCGAGAGTGATCATGTTTGACACTTCGCCGCTCACCTGATAGGTGCCGAGGAAGCGGAACGTGAGCGGGAAGACGAGGAAATAGCTTACCGCCGCACCCAAGAGGAACATCAGATAGCCAGAAGCGACAATGCGCACCGCATAGTGACGCTCACGCTCGTAAAGGGCAGGCGAGACAAAGCGAAACAGCTGATAGACCACATAAGGCGAGGCGCAGATGGCGCCCACACACAACGCCGTCTTCACATGGATGACAAACTGCTGCGCCAGTCCAGTGCTGACAAGCTGGACGTAGAACGGCTCCATATCCTCGCCGCAGAGCGAAGATACGCGGTGCAGAAGCCTATAAGTGACAAAGTCAGCTTCCTTAGGAGCGAGCACCATGTCGAAGACGGGCATCTTGAACAGGAACGCTACGACGCCACACACGACGACGACGGCGATGACCTTTATGACGACGCCTCTCAACACTTCGAGATGATCCCAGAAAGACATCGAGTCACCCACTATTCCTCTTTCTTTACCGTGTCAGCCGACGAATCTTTTTCCTCTATGCCGTTCATTCCTTCCTTAAACGACTTCACACCTCGTCCGAGGCCGTTCATGAGTTCGGGGATTTTCTTTCCTCCGAAGAAGAGCAGGACGACGATGGCTATGAGCAGCACTTCCTGGAAGCCTATGCCTCCAATAAAAGAGATTGTATTCATATTCAAGGTGTTATGTGTTACGATATGTTTTGTTTAAGTTCCTCCACCATGCGGTCGATGCGATGCAGCTCGTCGGGGATCTTGATGCGTTGCGGACAGTGCGACATACACTCTCCACAGCCTATGCAGTGGCTGGCCTGACGGAGCTTGGGGATGGCGCGGTCGTAGCTCACAAGGAAGGCACGTCGGGCTCTCCTGTACTCGTCGTCTTGTGCCTCGTGAGGCACGTTGCCCTCGTTGACGCATTTGTTGTAATGAGTGAGGATGGCGGGGATGTCTATTCCGTAGGGACACGGCATGCAATACTGGCAGTCGTTACACGGGATGGTGTTTAGTCCCGCCATGTCGTTTGCCACGTCCTGAAGGAATTCTATGTCGTCGTCGCTGAGAGGATCGAGTGGACAATAGGATCGGAGGTTGTCCTGAAGATGTTCCATCAGCGTCATTCCGCTGAGCACGGTGAGCACATTGGGATAGGTGCCAGCAAAGCGGAAAGCCCACGACGCCACGCTACGTTCGGGGTCGCGCTGCTTCAGCCGAGCCACAATGAAGTCAGGCACTTTGGCCAGTCGGCCGCCGAGCAGCGGTTCCATAATGATGGCGGGGATATTTCGTTTCTTAAGTTCCTCGTAGAGATATTCCGCATCGGTGTTGAAGGGGTTGGTGGCTTTGGCATGTTTCCAGTCGAGATAGTTCATCTGTATCTGTACGAAATCCCAATGATACTTGTCGTTCTCGGCAAGGAGATAGTCGAAGATCTTTATGTCGCCGTGATAGGAGAAGCCGAGATTGCGAATCCTGCCTGCCTTACGTTCTTCGAGCAGGAAGTCGAGCATTCCGTTGTCGATATAGCGATTGTGCAGTTCCTCCATGCTGTCCTTTCCGCCGCCCACGGCATGGAGCAGCATATAGTCGATATAGTCAACCTGCAGTTCGCGAAATGAGGCGCGGTAGATCTCCATCGACCCTTCGCGACTCCATGTTGACGGGTCGAAGTTTGACAGTTTGGTGGCGACGAAATATTTCTCGCGCGGATGCCGTTTCAGGGCGATGCCCGTGGATCTCTCGGAGAAGCCGCGGCAATAGGCGGGCGACGTGTCGAAATAGTTCACGCCATGGGCGATAGCATAGTCAACGAGCTCATTGACAGCCTCTTGATCTATCTCTTCCTCATCTTCCTTGTCGGGCACGGGACGATGGGGCAGACGCATCATGCCATAGCCGAGCAGCGACACCTTGTCGCCCGTGGAGTGACACACACGCATCGTCATCTTATCGGTGGGTATTTCTCCTTCTACAGACGTTCCCGTCGTCTTCTCCTCCTTCTTGCCGAGGCATGACGACAGCCCTGCAACGGCTGCTCCAGCCACGCCCAAGGTCTTCAAAAATTCGCGTCTTGTTATATCTTTCATTGTCTGTATTTTTATATTTCTAATTTCAAAACGTGCTCTGCCGTTCATGTCCCTCGACGTAGATCGCGCTGAAAGGCCGCGAAGGACACAGGTTCTCGCAGGCACCACAGCCTATGCAACGCTCGGTGTTAACCACGGGTATCTTTATCGACTCCTCGTCGTTGGCGTCAATGGGCACCATCTGTATGGCTCCCGAAGGACAATGGCGGGCGCAGTTGCCACAGCTCACTCCTTTCGCCACGGGCAGACAGTTTTTCTTGATCCACACGGCATGGCCTATCCTGGTAGATGACTTCTCCTCGCGAGTGATGGGCTTGATGGCATTGGTGGGACACACATCGGCACAGCGGGTACATTCCGGACGACAATAGCCTCGTTCGTACGACATCTCGGGCAACATAAAGTGGCGCAGGTCGGAAGAGGGACGGAGCACGCCATTGGGGCAGGCTGACACACACAGCTGGCAGGTGGTACAATGGTGCGAGAAATGCCTCATGCTGAACGCGCCGGGAGGCAGGATGCGGGTGGAACGCTTGGGCGCCACCTTTTCCTCTATCACCGCCAAGCCGCCATCCACCTTCTTAGTCTGTGCCTCGACAACCGCCGTGGCGGCGAGCACAGTTGAAGAAGTGACAAAGGCCCTACGTGTCTCATCAACCCCAGCAGAATTTGCAGTAGAGTGATTATCAGTATGTTTAGTTGCGCAATTATCATCAGTATCTTTCTTGCGAGCCACGAGATGAATCGCCCCGTGCTTGCAATTGTCGATACAGTTCATACACATCACGCATCGGCTATAGTCGATAAGATGGTGCTTGCCGTCGATGCAGGATGCCTTGCACTTCTTAGAACAAAGTCCACACTTGTTGCACTTCGTCTCGTCAATGTGGATCTTGAAATATGAATAACGGGAAAGGAAACCCAAGATGGTGCCTACAGGACAGATGGTGTTGCAATAGGTGCGGCCGCCACGCCATGCAAGAACAAAGAGGACGACTAACGAGACCACGGCCACCACAAACGTGGGCATGGACTTCATCCACACGTCGGTCTCGTAAAAAGCATAACTGTCGAGACGCTCTGCCACAGAGGCAAGCACATTGTTGCCCAAGCGATAGACAGGAGCAAAAAGATTTGACGCTATGCGTCCGTAGGAACTATAAGGAGCAACAATGGAAGCCCACGAACCCAAGCCGCCAAGAAACATAACGACAAACGCCACTAACACTGACCGTCGCAGCCAACAGCGCTCGGGTGAGTAGCTATAACGCATGCGACGCTTCTTGCCCATGCCTCCAAA
>SAMEA3663015__coassemble_186_pt1 | contig 38817 bp, 33 predicted proteins | sample SAMEA3663015__metabat2_low_PE_023 | metagenome-assembled genome bin SAMEA3663015 (sample SAMEA3663015) | pig gut metagenome | biome: pig gut; feature: pig-associated habitat; material: faeces | place: France | collected 2012 | reverse complement strand
TACCAGTTATCTGGAAAGTGCCGCGGGTGTGGCCGAAGGTGGCCGGACAGGTGTCACCTCTTTGGTGACAGTGATATGCTTCCTCTTTGCCCTCTTCTTTTCACCCCTTTTCCTGGCCATTCCGCCCGTGGTTACAGGTGCCATTCTCTTGGTGGTCAGTTTCCACATGTTTGCAGCCATCAAACACATCAACTTTACCAATCCTGTGGAGGCCATCCCCTCGGTGCTGGTCATCCTGGTGATGGCAATTATCGGAAGCATCAGCGATGGCATTGTCGTGGGTGTGATAACCTATGCTGTGCTCAATTTCACGGCTGAGATGAAGAAGGAGAGGGAACGCCGTAAACGTGGTCATTTCTTCACGATTAACAAGGACGAATAAGCGTTTATCATCAAAAAATGTATCGGATATTATAAAAAGGAAAACGACTTGACTGAATATGATAATCATACAGTCAAGTCGTTCTTGATTTCTGTGACTCGCATGGGGCTCGAACCCATGACCCCAACATTAAAAGTGTTGTGCTCTACCAGCTGAGCTAGCGAGTCATCGGGCCACTTTTTTTAAAAGCGGTGCAAAGGTACGAAGTTTTTTTGAAACGGCCAAATAAATTCCCGTTTTTTTTCGTTTATACCTGTTTTTTCTCTTCTATTTCTTCTTTTTGTACCTTCTCGTCTGCCATTATCTCCATATTTTCGCCTTCTATTTCATCCCCTTCTTTCGTCACATACCTCTTATAATAAGCAATGAGTAGTGTGGTGAGAGGCAAGGCAATTATCAGGCCAATAAAGCCTAAGAGGGCGCCCCACACGGAGAGAGAGAGGAGAAGGATGGCGGGGTTGAGTCCCATGGCCTTCCCCATAATCTTGGGTGTGAGCACCATGTCGGTTATGAGTTGCACGATGGCAAATACGGCAAGTGCGGATATGAGGATAACCCAGAAGTTCTGACCAGTATCGACAGCCTTTAGTCCAGCAAGAAGAGCGATGGGGATAAGTCCAAAGCCATGGACGTATGGCACGAGACTGAGCAGTCCCATGAGAATGCCAAGGCCAATGGCCATAGGGAAGCCAATGATGGTGAAACCGATGCAGAAGAGGATGCCTATACACAGCGCCACCAACCCCTGTCCGCGGATGTAGCTATTGAGCTGACGTTCAACGTCGTCCATGAGCGAACGCCAGAAGGGTCGATTCTTCTTAGGGAACATGCGTATGAATCCCTGTGACAACACTTCGTAGTCGAGTAATATAAAAAAGAGGTAGATGAGAGTGACGAGCGACGCTATGATGCTTATGATGACATTTGCCGTCTCGGTGATGACAGCAAAAAGCTTTGGCATAGCATTGCGTATGGCCTCAGAAACCTCCTTATTGCGGAAGAAACGTTGAATCTCGTCGCTGTTCTGGTCAAGCCACTGGCGCACTGCCAAGGGGAAATTGCCGATATGAGTAGTCTGATGGAGATAACGTGTGACCAGTTCGCCAAGTTTTTCAAACTGCTCTATCATTGGAGGTATGATGAGATAGACAATGCCTGCTATCACAGACAGCACGAAGACCAGGGTGACGATGATGGAGAGGGCGCGCCCCGGGACGTGCATACGATGCTGCACAAACGACACTATGGGATAGAGCATATACGCCAACAGCCACGCCACAAAAAACGGCAGCAGCACATTGCTCAGATAGTTGACAACAAACAATATTGCCCCTATAAGCAGGGCAGTGAGCATCCCACGGACAAAGCGGTCAAATGTAATGGTCTTTTCCAACATATATATATAAATGGTGATTGATGACTAAGTAGTGAGGGCATCGTTAGCTCTGGCTGACACATTTCTTGTAACACTCGCGGCAGAGAGGCTCATATTCGCGGGTCTCGCCAATGAGCACCCGCTTCTCGCCCTCCACGATGCGATGGCTGACATAAGCCAGGGCACCACACTTCACACAAATGGCATGCACCTTCTGCACATCGTCGGCTATGGCACATAAGGCCGGCATGGGGCCGAAAGGGATGCCACGGAAGTCCATGTCGAGACCAGCAACGATGACACGGACGCCACGGTTGGCCAATTCGTTACACACTTCGACAATACCATCGTCGAGGAACTGAGCCTCGTCGATGCCTACTACATCGATATCGGAAGACATCAGCAAGATCTGTGCCGAGGAGTCAATGGGTGTTGACATGATGGCATTGCTGTCGTGACTGACGACCTCTTCATCGGAGTATCTCTTATCTATTGAAGGCTTAAAGATCTCCACCTTCTGACGGGCGAATTTCGCCCTCTTCAAACGACGGATGAGCTCCTCAGTCTTGCCCGAGAACATCGATCCGCACACCACTTCAATTCTGCCGGGACGGTGCGCTTCCCCTGTTAAGTTTTCTATCATTTGGGCACAAAATTACAAATACGTATTAAAATATGCAAAGTTTTTGGGCTTTTTTTTCGTCATTTGCCAATAATTTACTACATTTGCCGATAATATGGGCACATTATACATCATACCTACCCCCGTGGGCAACATGGAGGACATGACATTTCGCGCCATCAGGATACTCAAAGAGGCCGACCTGGTGCTGGCTGAAGACACACGAACATCGGGTGTCTTGCTGAAGCATTTTGAGATCCAGAACCGACTGATGTCGCACCATAAATTCAACGAGCACGGCACCTCGGCCGGCATCGTGGAGAGACTGAAGGCTGGGCAGAACATCGCCCTGATAAGCGATGCCGGCACACCTGGCATCAGCGACCCAGGATTCTTCCTTGCACGCGAAGCCGTAAAAGAAGGCATAGAGGTGACCTGCCTGCCCGGAGCCACCGCATTCGTACCGGCACTGGTGATGAGCGGACTGCCATGCGACCGCTTCGCCTTCGAGGGCTTCCTGCCCCAGAAGAAAGGAAGGCAGACAAAATTGACTGAGCTGGCCGAGGAACAGCGCACGATGATATTCTACGAGTCGCCATACCGCCTGGTGAAGACACTGCAACAATTTTCCGAATACTTCGGCACTGAAAGACAAGGATGTGTATGCAGAGAGATATCAAAGATACACGAAGAGGCTGTACACGGTACGATGCAAGAACTTGTGACACACTTTACAGAAACCGCCCCCAAAGGGGAGATAGTAATAATAGTAAAAGGTAAGGACGAGAAACAAAAAGAAGAAAAAAAACAAAGAATTTAAAAAGATAAGCTTATGAGAAAACTTATGTTAATGGGTTTGTGTATGGCTGCCATGGTGGCCTGCAAGCAAGAAAAGCCAAAGACGGACTTTGCCCTTGAGCAGCAACGCGACTCGCTCAACCAGATTATCTCACAGAAAGACAATGAGATAGAAGACATGATGGCTACGATGAACGAAATCGAGGTGGGCTTCCGGGAAATATCGGAGGCAGAAAACCGCGTGAGCATAGCCAAAGACGGCGAAGGTGCCAACAAGCAACAGAGGATACGCGAGAACATGCAGTTTATACAACAGACGATGAAACAGAACCGTGACCTCATCAACAAACTGCGCCGACAACTGCGCGAGAGTACGTTCAAGGGCGAATCGCTGAAGCAGACAATAGAGAACCTCGCCCAACAGCTGGAGGAAAAGAACCAACAGATACAGCAGCTGAGAGCTGAGCTCGACGCTAAGGACATCCACATCTCCGAGCTGGACGAGAACATCGCCAACCTAAATACCGATGTGAGCAACCTCACAGCCGAAAACTCGAGGAAGACAGAGACGATAAACGCCCAAGACAAGGAACTCAACACGGCATGGTTTGTGTTTGGTACAAAGAACGAGCTGAAAGAACAGAACATCTACTCAGACGGCAAGGTGCTGCAGCAGAACTTCAACAAGGACTATTTCACCAAAATAGACATAAGAATAGACAAGGAAATAAAGCTGTACTCACGCAACGCGAAGATGCTTACCGCCCATCCGTCGAGCAGCTACACACTGCAACGTGACGCTAACAAGCAATACGTGCTGAGAATAACCAATCCACAGCAGTTCTGGAGCACAAGCAAATACCTTGTCATTTTAGTAAAATAACAACAGTCATACTGACATAAATGAACAAAGAACAGGCTATACGGAGCGGCATTCCATGTTTCAGCATGGAAGAGCCGCCCTTATATGATGTAATAATGCACAATGACGACGTCACCACGATGGAATTTGTCGTTGATGTGCTTATGGATGTGTTTAGGAAAGACAAGGGTACTGCGGAAACCCTTATGATGAAGATACACGTGGAAGGATCTGCCGTGGTAGGAACATATACTATCGACATTGCAATGACAAAGGCAAAAATAGCCGAGACAAAGGCCCGTAGCTTCGGTTTTCCGCTAATTGTAACAACTTCAAAAAGATAATGCAAAAATACTATAAACACTTAAATTTCTTCCATTGTACGGAAAAGGCAGTAAAAGCCCTGCGCGATGCCGTAAAGAGTGCTATAGACGAAGGCCGTGAACTTCTCACTCCTGAGCACGTGCTCTATGAGATAACATTACAGGAAGAGTTTATATCTGTATGCAACGAAAATGGTTTTGATATAGATGGACTGAGGCAAGGACTGACAGAATACGTGAAGAGCATTGACACGGCATCGCCAGACACGGTTCAAGAAGTGATTCCGTCCATGCTCCTCTCGCAATTAACAAATCTGATCAACACCAACAATCGCATAGTGTATGACTCTTTGTCAGAAAAAGACAAAGACATGCATAAGTTGCTGAGTGTATGTGCCCCTACATGTATAGCCAGCATCATCATCTCGATAATGGAACTTGACGACAGTGTCGGCAAATATCTGCTATTCAAGTATTTAGGCAACGACACGTATGCTCTCACTTTTATGCTTATGGAAGCGTATTCGAAGGACTTGAGGGACTACTACACTCGCGAATTAACAGACGACGTCCAAGAAACAAACGGCGAGCATCTGGAGGAAGGAGAGGACGAACAGGACGACGACGAGACCAACCAACCCGACGACCAAGACGACGCAAGCGACGAGCCTGACGACCAAGACGACGCAAGCGACGAAGACTTTTCAATAGAATTCCCTCAACGACATGTCAGCATAAAAATCATAGACGACATAGGAGTACTGGGAACAGGAAAGGACGCTAACAAAAAAGAGATTTACAGCAAACTGATGGAGACTGCCGACAGACTGTTTGGCTCTCTGAACAAATTAGGCAAGGCGCAAGGCGAAGGGGCAGGAATACCTTTCGTAGCCATGGGCGCGAAGCCTAACAACCAGCAAAAAGACCAACGATGGAAACAGTATGTGACAAATCTCAACCTTACGGAAACAGCTCACCAATGCTTCTGCCGGGAAAAAGAGACTGAGCGTGCCCTACGTGTACTTGCCCGCAAGGATAAGCACAACCCCCTCTTTGTGGGAGAGCCAGGAGTTGGCAAGACGACTGTAGTGTATGGCCTTGCAAAAGAATTCAACAAAGAGAGGATGGAAGGCAAGCCTCTCACCATCATCTATTCGCTCGACGTGGGAACGCTGATGGCGGGAACAAGCTTCCACGGAGAGTTTGAGAAACGTCTAAAGATGATACTCGAAGGACTGATGGAAGAAGGCGATTGCATACTCTTCATTGACGATATCCACTCGCTGATAAATACGGGCGGCAACCAGATGATGAGTGCCACCGACATCCTCAAACCATATCTCGAAGCCTCAAAGATAAGGGTTATTGGAGCTACATCGTACTCGGAATACAACAAAAATATCGCCAATATGAAGCCCATTGCAAGGTATTTCGAACTGATTGACGTGAGAGAGCCAAATACGGAAGAGACACTCATGATGATAGAGCCCTTGCTACCGGTATATGAGGAACACCATAGAGCAAAATACAAAATTGACGCCGTGAAGTATGCCATAGAGCAGAGTCACCTGCTCATCAACGACCGATACCTACCCGACAAGGCACTGGACGTGATAGACGAGGCTGGAGCCTATCGAAAGACCCACAGGCTGCTCTCCAAACGGGGAGTAGAGAAGCATAATAGATACCAATACGTTGACAAACAGGTAATTGACAAGATACTCACCGAGGTGTGCCGAATAGACGAGAAGGCGCTAAAGAGACAGACCAACGACCTGCTCAAAGACCTCGACAAAAGGATTGGCAACGAGATATACGGACAGGACGAGGCCATCAGGCAGGTGGTGAACGCCGTGATGATGTCGAAAGCCGGACTGCTCGACCCAAACAAGCCAATAGCCTCACTGCTGTTTGTAGGACCTACCGGTGTGGGCAAAACGGAGGTATGCAGAGTGCTGGCCAAAGAACTGGGCATAGAACTGCTGAGATTCGACATGAGCGAATATACGGAAAAACACACCGTATCGAAACTCATCGGCTCGCCAGCAGGATACGTAGGATATGAAGAAGGAGGATTGCTGACCGACGCCGTGCGCAAGACACCACACTGCGTGCTGTTGCTCGACGAAATAGAAAAAGCTCACCCCGACATATACAATATCCTATTGCAAGTGATGGACTATGCCAAGCTGACAGACAACAAAGGCAACAAGGCAGACTTCAGAAACGTGATTCTCGTGATGACAAGCAATGCCGGCGCACAATATGCTGGACAGGCAAACATTGGGTTCAACAACAGCATCACCAAAGGACAGGCGATGCTCAACACCGTGAAGAAGACCTTCAAGCCTGAATTCATCAACAGACTCTCAGGTACCGTCGTCTTTAACGAGATGGACCGAAAGATGGCATGCCTCATCCTTGACAAAAAACTGAGACAGCTATCACAACGTCTGGAACGTAAGAATGTAACCGTGACGCTTACGGACGAAGCCCGACAGCAACTCATTGACGAAGGCTTCTCAAGCCAATTCGGCGCACGTGAGATGGACCGTGTGATACAACGAAGACTCACTCCGCTGCTCATGGAAGAGATCCTCTTCGGGAAACTGAAGAACGGCGGTGACATCGTAGTGGGGAAAGACATGCTGAAAAGCTGACAGCATCACCACACACAGACATAAAAAAACAACGCAACCCCCAACAATGGTAGAGGATTGCGTTGTTTTTGTCGGGATGACAAGACTCGAACTTGCGACCTCACGCCCCCCAGACGCGTGCGCTAACCAACTGCGCTACATCCCGCTCTCATGCTCCAGCTTTTCGCTTTTGCGCTGCAAAGGTAGATATAATTTGTGAGATATGCAAGTTTTTATGATATTTTTTTTCTTTTTATACTGTATTCTCTTGTTTATACCAAAGAAAATGGTTACTTTTGCACATGGAAATAGAGTAACACATTATTATATATATGCAATATATCATTACCGCACCAGCAGCACTAAACTGCACAGTGAAGCTACCAGCTTCGAAAAGCATAAGCAATCGCGCCCTCATCATCAACGCACTGGCGGGGGGAAACACCATACCAGAGAATCTCTCAGACTGCGATGACACCGACGTAATAATAAAGGCACTAAAAGACAATCCTGAAGAAATAGACATAAAGGCAGCAGGAACAGCCATGCGCTTCATGACCGCTTATCTCGCAGCCACTGAAGGCGAACATATACTTACCGGCACTGAAAGAATGAAACACAGGCCGATAGCCGTGCTCGTCGATGCGCTGAGATACCTCGGGGCAAAAATAGAATATCTCGGGGAAGAGGGCTACCCTCCCCTACGTATCACAGGAAGGAAACTATGGGGAAGGGAACTGCATATCAACGGCAACGTGAGTTCGCAGTTTATTTCTGCACTGTTGATGATAGGCCCGACACTGAGAGACAAACTTGAACTACACCTCGAAGGGAACATCATATCACGACCATACATAGACCTCACTCTATGGATGATGAAAGAGTATGGAGCCGATGCAGAATGGACCGACATCAACGTCATTACAGTGAAGCCAAAGCCCTATACACCAAGAAGATACTACATAGAAAACGACTGGAGCGCAGCTTCATACTGGTATGAGATGATGGCGCTGAACGCCCGTACGGAAGACACCGTCACACTCACCGGACTAATGGACAATAGCAAGCAGGGCGACTCGATAGCAAGATACCTCTTCAGTCTGCTCGGCGTAAAGACCACATTTGTAAAAGACGACAACAACGGTCCTGACATGGTGAAGCTGAAATACTCTGGACACTCAGTGTCGCACCTCGAATATGATTTCCTCAACTGCCCAGACCTTGCGCAGACATTTGTGGTGACTTGCATTGCAAAGAATGTGACATTCCATTTCACGGGACTCCAAACGCTGAAAATAAAGGAGACAGACCGCATAGAGGCTTTGAAGACCGAGATGAGAAAGTTAGGATACGTGATAGAAGACAGGGACGGATGCGAACTGACATGGGACGGGACATTATGTAAGGCGGAGAAAGACAACGACCTCGACGTGGCCATCGACACATACGAAGACCACCGTATGGCCCTGGCTTTTGCACCTATGGCATTCACCAGAAGCTACATACGTATCAACAACCCGCATGTGGTGACTAAGTCATACCCCCACTATTGGGAACATCTTGACAATATTGGGGTGGAGATAGAACAAGAAGAATAAACAAAAAACGGACAAGCGAACGCACTGATGAACATCGTCGTGATATTAATTCTGCTCTTAGCAGCCGGAGCCATCATAGTGGGCGGACTCCAGTTCTTCTTCTCGTCAGAGGAACTACCCATAAACACCAAGCCCACTTGCGCTACATGCAACGGTGAAGACAACCGCTGCGAGCAGGAGTGCATGATGGAAGCGGCGACCAAACCCGTAGAATATTTCGACGACGAAGAGCTCGACCGCTTTGCCGGACGACAGTCTGATGATTACACTGACGAAGAAACGGAGGAATTTCGCGAAGTGATGCTCACCATGAAACAAGACGAAGTGAGAGAATGGAACCGCAGCCTGATACTACGCGGCATAAACATTCCTGACCAGTTGAAGGACGAAGTGGTGATGATGATAGAAGGCTGAATAAGAGAGAGACGGATGCCGTTAGACATAAGAACAAATAATACAGAAAGCAATGCTTGAACTCCTACAATACACTTTCTTCCAGAACGCACTGATAGGCAGCGTGTTGGCAAGTGTGGTATGTGGACTGGTAGGTACATATATCGTCACACGCCGACTGGTGTTTATCAGCGGAGGCATCACACATGCCTCGTTTGGAGGCGTTGGTCTCGGCGTATTTTTCGGCATCAGTCCTATACTCTCTGCCATGGTCTTTGCCGTAGCAAGCGCATGCGGGGTGGTGTGGATGTCTGACAAGCACAAAGTGAGAGAAGACAGTGCCATAGCCCTATTCTGGACTCTTGGAATGAGTATAGGCATCATCTGCAGCTTCCTAACACCAGGCTTCATGACCGACCTCCCCTCCTACCTCTTCGGCAATATACTCACTATCGGCACAGAAGACCTCTTGCTGTTGGGTGGACTGACCATACTTACGGTATTGTTATACGTATTGTTTGCCGACACCATCATGAGCGTGGCCTTTGACCCCATATTTGCCAAGACACAAAACATGCCGGTGAAGTGTATAGAGTATCTCATGATGACACTTATTGCACTGACGATAGTTGCGACATTGCGACTGGTAGGTATTGTACTGGCTATCAGCCTACTCACCATACCACAGATGACGGCAAACCTTTTTGTTTGCCGCTTTACGGCAATGGCATGGCTTAGCGTGGGCATAGGGATCATTTACTGCATAGCAGGCCTCGTGTTCTCGTATCTCCTCAACGTACCTTCGGGAGCATCTATTATCTTCGTTTCGATAGTGATATACACCATACTGAGACTGACTAAAAGGGAATGACCATGAGAAAAGTACGGAGATACATAATGGCGATGCTGACATGTGCTATCACAATGGCGATGCTGACGGCATGTTCTACTCAGAAGAACACGTCGTCGAGCAGATGGTGGCATGCGTTCAACGCCCGGTATAACACCTACTTCAATGGCAGCGAAGCATTTATCGAGGGGTCGCAGGAAAAAGAAAGCCAACACAAAGACAACTTCACCGAGCAGTTGCCTTTATACGCCGCAGGAACGAAGAGCGGCCGGGACATTGGCAAAGACAAATTTGACAGAGCGATAGAAAAGGCCGAGAAAGCCATAAAGCGACATAGCATAAAACGACGCCCACAATGGACAAAGAAACGGCGAAAGACCGAACGCGACATTGAATGGCTGTCGAGAAGAGAATACAACCCATTCATCTGGAAAGCATGGTTGCTACTCGGAAAATCACAGTTTCAGAAAGGAGAGTTTGAGGAAGCAGCAGCCACCTTCTCATATATATCAAGGCTTTATGCCACACAGCCTGCCATAAACGGAATAGCAAGGGCATGGCTGGTGAAGAGCTATAGCGAGATGGGCTGGATATACGAGGCAGAGGACGTGATAATGAAGATGAAACGCGACACGATGCACTACAGAGCCATAGCAGACTGGGACTATGCCTACTGCGATTTCTACCTCCACAGCGGAAAACGCAAAGAGGCCATCACCTACCTGAAAAAGGTGATAAGGCATGAGAGAAGGAAAAAGCTGAAGGCAAGGCAATGGTATATCATGGGACAACTGCTGGCCGAAGAGGGAGACAAGCAAGGAGCTTATAAAGCGTTCAGAAAGGTGGTGGCACTGAACCCACCATACGAGTTGGCCTTTAACGCACGAATAGCACAAACTGAGGTGATGGCCTCCGGAGGGTCGAAAAAGATGATTGGCAAACTGAGACGAATGGCAGCCTCAGACAACAACAAAGACTACCTTGAACAAGTGTATTACGCCATAGGAAACATCCACCTGATGAAAGGCGACACGCTGAAGGCCATAAGCGCATACGAGGAGGGAAACCGCAAGGCGACAAGAAACGGTATAGAAAAAGGTGTGTTGCTGCTGAAGCTCGGCAACCTTTATTGGCAACGGCAGCAATATCCGGATGCCGGGCGATGCTATGGTGAAGCCATCGGACTCCTTGACAAAGACCGTAAAGACTACGCGGAGATGGACGAAAGGTCGAAAGTGCTTGACTTGCTCGTCCCACACGTAAACGCCATACACCTACAAGACTCGCTACAATATCTTGCAACTGCACCTGAAGACGTTCGCAATGCCGCCATAGACAGGCAGATAGAGCTGCTGAAGAAGAAGGAGAAAGAGGAACGGAACGCCCAGATGGAACAAGAGGCAGAACAAAAACAGCGAGAGAACGCACAGGGCAACGCCAACAACAACCGCAACGACAGGACTAACACCACCCAACAAAACACGCCTGGAGGCAAGGCCGGCGTATGGTATTTTTATAACCCACTGACAGTAAGCCAAGGCAAGGCTACTTTTGAGAGGATGTGGGGAAAACGAGATAATGTGGACAACTGGCAACGTATAAACCAGACTGTGGTGCAACTTAACGACGACTTCGCGCATAACAACGAAGAGGAACAGACAGACACTGACACTGACGACACCACAACAGAAACCACAAAAGACGATGGGCCGACGACAAAGAGTGACGACCCTCATACACGCGAGTACTACCTGGCACAGATCCCCATGACAACAGAACAAAAAGAAGCCTCAGACAGGCTGATTGCCGAGGCACTGATAGAGGGAGGAATAATACTAAAAGACAAGATGGACAAGACAGAGGAATGCTGCAAATACCTCGAACGCCTACTCAATAGCTGGCCCGACTACGAACGCAATGACGAGACTTGCTACCATCTCTTCCTCGCATATTCACGACAGGGACGACACACCGACGCGCAGCGCATGGTTAAACGGTTGCAGGAAAGGCATTCTGAAAGCCAATACACACGTCTCCTAACAAATCCATATTACCTGGAAGACGCAAGATGGGGCGAGCATATCGAAGACTCAATATACGCAGCTACGTATGAGGCGTTTAAAAAAGGCATGAACGACGTGGTAAAGGCTAACACAAGGATATCGGACGAGAGATTCGAACAAGGAAACAACCGTCCGAGATTCCTCTTTATCGACGCGCTGACCCTGCTAAGCGAAGGAGACACAAAAGGATGTATAAGCCGAATGACCGAAGTGGTGGAAAAGCACCCCACTGCGGAGATAGCCGAGATGGCCGGCATGATAATAAAAGGAGTGAGACAAGGCAGAAAACTCCAAGGAGGCGGGCATTTCATTGGCGACATCTGGAACAGACGCATGACGGAAAACATGGCTGACACCATTAACGCCGACACACTCATGGTGGAACAAGACGCCAACCACGTGGTGATTATGGCATTCCCGTCAGACTCCATTGACTCCAACCAGATGCTGTATGAACTGGCGAAATACAACTTCACGAACTTCCTCGTGAGGAACTTTGAGATAGCTGTGGCCGAACACGAAGGCCTATCGAGCATGACCGTCAGCGGGTTTACAAGCTACGACGAGGCACTGCAATATAGGCAACAGCTGACAAGACAGTTTGACGCACTGAAGAAAGAGAACAAGAACATAAGACTGTTTATTGTCAGCGAACGAAACCTACAGCTGCTCGGAACGACATTCAGTTATGCCGAATACGACGAATGGTTTGACACTCACTTTGCGCCTCTCGCTCCCGTGGAACAACCACTGCTCAACGAGCCTACGGAAGTAGTGAGGAAAGAGGTAGAGACAGAAGACGACGACGGCGATAACGAACAAGAAGAGGAGGAAGAAGAGAACGACGACAACATGTTTGACTTTGATGAAGATTTCTACAGATGAAAAATGGACTGCTGCTTTGGGCTGACGACGAGATAGAACATCTCAAAGCCCACGTCATATTCCTGCAAAAGAAAGGATACGATATAGTCACCGTAAGCAACGGAAGAGATGCCATCAGCGAGTGTGAACGACGCTCGTTTGACCTGGTGCTTCTCGACGAAATGATGCCAGGACTCTCTGGCCTGGAGACCCTGCAACGCATCAAAGAGATACAACCCTCTGTGCCCGTAGTAATGGTAACAAAGAGCGAAGAGGAAGACATCATGAACCAGGCTGTAGGTAAGAATATTGCCGACTACCTGATAAAACCTGTCAACCCCAACCAGATTCTGCTGTCGCTAAAGAAGAACATACACCATAAGGAGCTTGTGGCAGAAGTGACACAGATGGACTACCAGCAGAGCTTCCAGCAGATAGGCATGCAGATAGATGAATGTCGCTCTTGGCAGGACTGGACTGAGGTATATAAGAAACTCGTCCACTGGGAACTTGAACTGTCACAACTGTCGGCTCATGACTCACCGCTATTGGACATTCTTAACATGCAAAAGGAAGAAGCGAACAACGGCTTTGCACGTTTCATCAAAAACAACTATCTGGAATGGATGGACGAGATAGCCAAGCCCGGACAGCACAGCAGCGGACGTCCCCTGATGAGCCATGAGGTGATGAAGACGGCTGTCTTCCCCACTCTCGACGCGGGAGAGAAAGTATTTCTCATCGTCTTCGACAATTTCAGATACGACCAGTGGAGAATGATGTCTAAAGAGATAGGCGACATGTTTGACATAGACGACCAGTTGTATTTCAGCATCTTGCCTACCGCGACACAGTATGCCCGTAACGCCATCTTCAGCGGACTTATGCCAGACCGCATATCACAGATGTTTCCCGACCTGTGGGTTGATGAAGATGAAGACGAAGGGAAGAACCTCAACGAGGAACCACTCATCAGGACACAATTAGATCGCTTCAGGCGTAAGGACACGTTCACCTACACAAAAGTCAACGACTCGGCTGCAGCAGAGAAGATGATACAGAAGTTTAACGAGATGAAAAAGCGCGATCTCAATGTGGTGGTTTTCAACTTCATCGACATGCTTAGCCACGCAAGGACAGAGTCGAAGATGGTACGCGAGCTTGCCAATGACGAGAAGGCCTACAGGAATATCACCATGAGCTGGTTTAAGCACTCTGTGGTATATGACTTCTTCAAGCTCCTCGCCTCAAGCGACTTTAGTGTGGTGGTGACCACCGACCATGGCAGCATACGTGTGACACGACCGGTGAAGATAGTAGGAGAACGCAATACCAACACCAACCTCCGATACAAGTTGGGACGAAACCTTGGTTATAATTCACGCGACCTCTTTGTGGTAAAAGATCCACAACGCATCCACTTACCACAGCCCAATGTGAGCACGAGCTACGTCTTTGCACAGGGAGACGAATTTTTTGCCTACCCCAACAACTACAGCTACTACGTGCAATACTATAAAGACACCTTCCAACATGGAGGCATATCCATGGAAGAGATAATTATCCCATTAGTGAAACTTAAACCCAGAAAGGTATGGAAATAAGAATAGACAAACTGGAAAACATCCGTGAGGCTGCGAAACAATTTGTGGCAGCCATTGACCAAAGCACCGTATTTGCCTTCTATGGCAAGATGGGAGCAGGAAAGACAACATTCATCAAGGCGATATGCGAGGAACTCGGCGTGAATGACGTAATCACCTCGCCCACGTTCGCCATAGTCAACGAATACCGTTCAGACACGACCGACGAACTCATCTATCACTTTGACTTTTATCGCATAAAGAAGATTGATGAGGTATATGACATGGGCTACGAAGACTACTTCTACAGTGGTGCATTATGTTTTATAGAATGGCCAGAACTGATAGAAGACGTCTTGCCTGGAGATGCGGTAAAGGTAACGATAGAAGAAACGGAAGACGGAGGAAGGACAGTGAAATATTAGCAATAAGGCGGATGATGAACATCCGCCTTATTATGTTTAATGAGACCAAGTTTAGAGAAGAGCCTTGAACTTCTCTTCAATCTTTGCCTTATTAGCAGCGCCGACCATCTTGTCAACAACCTGTCCGCCCTTGAAGAAAAGGATGGTAGGGATGTTGCGGATGCCAAACTCTCCGGCTATGTCGTCACACTCCTCGACATCACACTTGCCGACATTGATTTTGCCATCATATTCTGTGGCCAGTTCCTCGATGATTGGAGCGATCATTCGGCATGGTCCACACCATGTAGCCCAAAAGTCAACCACCAAAGGTAATTCACCATTCTTCAACTCTTCGAAATTGCTTGTTGTGATTTTTGTTTCCATTTCTTTACTGTTTAATGTTTGATATTATAAGTGATTTAATTAATTTTATATTCCAATCCATCTTGTTGTTCGATATACTGTAGAAGACGACTGCGAATGTCGATTGAGACAGAACGGCTCTTGAGCAACACATGGTTCTTGCCTTGAGAGTCACGCAACTGGAAGAACAGCTGGGTCTTGCCAGGATTCTCGTTGATTATCTCGTTAAGCTCCTCCACCACCTGAGCATCAAGTTTGTCGGTGTTAACAGATATCGTTATCTTTGTCAGTGTACTGTCCTTAACTGTCTGGAGATACTTGACGTCAGTGACCTTAAGGTCGTAGAGTGCACTGTCGCGGAAGCGTTGCTTCAATTCGGCATTGATATACACTGTAGAGCCAATCTGGAACATTCCCGCCCATTTGCCCCAGTCTTCACCGAAAAGTGCAAGAACTCCACTACCGTCAAAATCCTCAATGGTGACAAAGCCGCAAGGTTTTCCCGTCTTAGTGTATTTCTGGCGTATGGCGGTGACGATGCCTCCTATCACCACCTGTTCCCTACCCTGCAAGCGCGACACATCCTCCATCTCCTGACAGGATGTGTTGCAGAGATTGTCGAGTATCACCTTATATTCGTCAAGCGGATGGGCAGAGAGATAGATACCCACGAGATCACGTTCTTTATTAAGGCGTTCGATGTCACTCCACGGTTCTCCCTTGATTATTGCCGGTGTAGATATCTCTATTGCATTATCATCACCGAAGAGGGAGTACTTCTGCTGCATCATCTCCGCCTGATAGAGCTGACCATAACGCACCAGTTGGTCGATAAACATCTCTCCCTTGGCATTCTTCGCGAAATAATCTTCACGACGCAGTTCGGTGAAACAGTCAAAGCCACCGCTAAGCACAAGAGACTCAATACACTTTCGATTGCAGCTGGAGAGGCTCACACGCTGGATGAAGTCAAAGACAGTCTTGTAGGGGCCGTTGCTCTCACGCTCCTTGATGATAGCCTCAGCAGCAGCACCTCCCACACCTTTTATGGCACTGATGCCGAAACGTATCTCACCCTTTTTGTTTGCGCTGAACTTCTGACGGCTCTCGTTGACGTCGGGTCCCAATGTAGGGATATTCATGGCACGGCACTCGTCCATGAGTTTGGTGATTTCGGTGATGTTGTCAAGGTTTCGGCTCATCACGGCAGCCATATATTCGGCGGGATAGTGAGCTTTGAGATATGCCGTCTGATATGAAACCCACGAATAGCATGTGGCATGACTCTTATTGAAGGCATAGGAAGCGAATTTTTCCCAGTCTCCCCAGATTTTCTCCAGCACCTTCGGATCGTGTCCGTTCTTCTTTCCACCCTCAATGAACTTAGGTTTCATGGCATCGACGATAGCTTTTTTCTTCTTTCCCATCGCCTTACGCAGGGCATCGCTCTCACCGCGTGTGAAGTCGGCAAGCTGACGGGAGAGAAGCATCACTTGCTCTTGATATACGGTAATGCCATAAGTGTCCTTCAGGTATTTCTCCATACAAGGGATGTCATACTTTATCTCCTCCCTTCCGTTCTTACGGGCAATGAACGAAGGGATATAGTCCATAGGGCCTGGGCGATAGAGAGCGTTCATTGCTATGAGGTCCTCGAAGACAGAGGGATGCAGTTCACGCAAGTATTTTTGCATTCCAGGAGACTCAAACTGGAACGTGCCTATGGTGCGTCCGTCGCAATAGAGCTGGTATGTGAGTTCGTCGTCGATGGGTATGGTATCGAGATCGATGGTCTCACCGGTAGTGACGCGAATATTCTCCACTGCCTCCTTCATGATAGAGAGCGTCTTCAGACCAAGGAAGTCCATTTTGATAAGACCAGTGGATTCTATCACATGGCCGTCATACTGGGTACAGCGTAACTTATGTCCGGGGTCGTTCTTGTCCTCAGCCACTGAGACAGGCACCCAATCGCTGATCTTGTCGCGGCAAATAATGAATCCACAGGCATGTATGCCCGTGCCTCGCACTGTTCCCTCAAGCATCTTCGCATACTCCATGGTGTTATGTAGCTTTGGGTCAGGACTTGCCTCAGCCTCACGTAGCTCCGGGATACACTTTATGGCATTGCCAAGATTCATCTTCAAGCCATCGGGCAACTTGTCAGGAATAAGTTTGCAAAGCCAGTTTGCCTTTTCAAGAGGAAGTTTTTCCACACGTGCCACATCCTTGATAGAGTTCTTTGTTGCCATGGTGCCATAGGTGATGATATGAGCACAGTTCTCATGACCATACTTGTCTTCTACCCATTCCAACACACGTCCTCGTCCGTCGTCGTCGAAGTCGGTATCGATATCGGGGAGGGAGATACGGTCAGGATTAAGGAAACGCTCAAACAGCAGGTCGTATTTTATTGGGTCTATCTTTGTGATACCCAAGCAATAAGCCACCACAGAGCCGGCAGCGGAGCCACGTCCCGGACCTACCATCACTCCCAGTTCGTCGCGTGCAGAGTTGATGAAATCCTGCACTATGAGGAAGTAGCCTGGAAAACCCATGGTCTTCATGATATGCAGCTCGAAGCGTATGCGGTCATCCACCTCTTTAGTAAGTGGCATGGGATATAGCTTTGCTGCACCTTCGTATGCCAACTTACAGAGATAGTCGGCCTCGAATTTTATTCGGTACAGTTTGTCGTAACCTCCCAATTTCTGGATTTTCTTTTCTCCTTCATCGCGTGGCAACTGGTTTTGGCCATTCTCGTCAGACGTAAACTCATTAAACAAGTCTTCTTCAGAGAATTTCTGACGCCATTGTTCCTCTGTGCCGAATTCCTCTGGAATGGGGAAGAACGGCATGATGGGTGGATTCTCAATATCGTAGAACTCCACCTTGTCGAGTATCTCGATGGTGTTGGACAACGCCTCAGGTATATCAGCAAACACCTCGTTCATCTCTTCGCGCGTCTTGAACCACTCCTGTTTAGAATAGAGCATGCGCGTGGGGTCGTCAAGGTCCTTACCAGTGGAAAGACAGAGCAGATGGTCATGTGCCTCGGCATTCTCCTGATCAACAAAATGAGCGTCGTTAGAGCATACGACCTTGATGCCATATTCCTTAGCAAGTTCAACGAGCACCTTATTTGCCTCTTGCTGCAGGGGGAAGGTCTCTCTGTTGGCGCGGATAGTGGGGTCTTTTACCTCGTGTCGCTGTAGTTCGAGATAGTAATCGTCGCCGAAGACCCTCTTATGCCACTCTATGGCTTCGCGTGCTCCTTCGATATCACCTTTTAATATTTTCTTTGGCACCTCTCCTGCTATACAAGCCGAGCACACGATAAGGTCCTCGTGGTATTTCTCCAATTCGAAACGGTCTGTACGTGGTCGGCCATAGAAGCCATCAACCCAGGCATTAGACACAAGCTTGATAAGATTCTTATATCCATTATAGTTCTTGGCAAGCACAATGAGATGATAACCACTCCGGTCACCATTATCCTTGTTCTTGTCTTCCTTTCGATGACGTGCCACATACATCTCGCATCCAAAAACAGGTTTAAACGGCTCAAGGCCCTCCTTCTTCCTGCCTCCATTGATTTTGTTGCAGTAGTCGAAGAACTCCTTTATGCCGAACATGTCTCCATGATCGGTCACCGCCATACCCTTCATGCCGTTGCCAACAGCCTTGTCAACGAGTTTTGAAATACTCGACTGACCATCGAGTATTGAATAGTATGTATGAACGTGAAGATGAATAAAATCCTGCATTTTTTGTGTCTTTTGTCGTTTTCGAGGTTCAAAGTTACGGTAAATATGCGAAATAACCAAAAGAAATTGGGAAAAGTTTGCTATTTCTCAAAAAAAAGCAGTAACTTTGCACAGCAAATAAACAATCAAGCGTTACCCCATGGGACAAAGAATAAGAAAACTGAAAAAACAAAGAATACACAGAGAAGGCACCGGGACACTTACATACAGCATGACAGCCATCGTTGTAATAGCACTTTTGCTGCATTGGTTAGACCCGTCGCATATTGCCTTTTGGTCATTTGTTGCCGTTGCTGGCACGGTGTGGGCTATAGTGCTCAACTTCTATCGTTGCCCAATACGAGAATTCAAGGAAGATACCGAACGTGTGGTGGTAGCTCCTGCCGACGGCAAGATAGTGGTGATAGAGGAAGTGGATGAAAACAGGTACTTCCATGATCGCCGCCTAATGATTTCCATATTCATGAGTCTTGTCAACGTCCATGCCAACTGGTTCCCCGTTGACGGGAAAGTGAAATTCGTGAAACATTTCAACGGCAATTTCCACAAAGCCTGGCTGCCCAAGGCAAGCGAAGAGAACGAGCATGCCGATGTGATGATCACCACACCTGAGGGCGAGGATATCCTTTGCCGTCAGATTGCTGGTGCCATGGCCCGCCGTATCGTCACCTATGCCAAGGAAGGAGAGGAATGTTACATAGACGAGCATCTTGGATTTATCAAGCTCGGCTCGCGTGTAGATGTATATCTCCCTATTGGTTCTGAGGTTTGCGTGAAGATGGGTCAAACCACTACTGGAGACCTCACCGTGATAGCCAAACTGAAAAAACATGGTTGTTGACCGCATATATAAATAAGGTATTATGGCTAATATCATCACCAAGCATATACCCAACACCCTGACGTCGTGCAACCTTATCTCAGGCTGTATCGCCGTATATTTCGCCTTTGCCGGGTGTTATGAAGAGGCGTTATTATTCATTGTCATCGGCGCAGTCTTTGACTTCTTCGACGGCATGAGTGCCCGACTGCTGAACGTGTCATCGCCGATAGGTAAGGAGTTAGACTCATTGGCAGACGATGTCACGTTTGGAGTGGCACCATCAGCTATGATATTCACCGTGTTGTATATTCACGACTATCCTTCTTGGCTTGAGCCATACAGGGAAATAATACCTTTTCTGGCTTTTGTCTTAGCGGCATTCTCAGCCATAAGACTGGCGAAATTCAATCTTGACGAGCGTCAGACCACCTCATTTATCGGAGTGCCAACACCGGCAAACGCATTATTTTGGGGCGCACTGATTGCAGGTAGGGAAGATCTTCTCAATTCATCTCCATGGATGGTGGTTATGATAATAGGAATGGTTTTTTTATGCAGCTATCTGCTTATTGCCGAGTTCCCGTTATTTGCATTGAAGTTCAAACATTGGGGATGGAAAGGCAACGAGGTGAAATATGTGTTTCTCATCACCTCCATACCCATCCTTGTCCTTATGGGCATTGCTGGAATATCCGTGGTTATCATGTGGTATGTGGTCTTGGCTTTTATCTCAAACCAGTTTAAACTAATTTAACATCTGACATTATGCTTAAAGGTCTGCTTATATTCGTAGTCATCATATTGGTTGTTGTCAGCGTCATTGTGCTGTTGGCCATAAATGTCATATTAAGATTTATGAAGCGTATGAGGAAAATGGCAAACGGCGAGTTGACGGAAGAAGAATATCGACAGAATACCACACAACGCCGCAATAACCAGTACGAATATCGTGGAGGTCAGCGCAATCGTCAGAAGCCAAGCGGTTCGTCGTTTACCCAACAGACAACGACATCGGAAGACGGTCGTGTGATAATAGACAACCGTCGTCCTACGGAACGTAACCGAAAGATTATTTCCGAGGACGAAGGTGAATACGTAGAATTTACTGAAGAGTAAACGTCAGTTATGTACTAATGTGCCAATAGGCTCACCATCCATAACCTTCTTTAGATTGCCTACTATGTCCATGTTGAAGACATAGATGGGGAGATTGTTTTCCTTACACATCGTGGTGGCTGTGAGGTCCATCACCTTCAGTCCACGTGTATATATCTCATCATATGTGATATCAGTAAACTTTGTGGCTGTTGGGTCTTTCTCCGGGTCGGCGGTATAGATGCCATCGACACGTGTTCCCTTCAGCATCACGTCAGCCTCAATCTCTATTCCACGCAACGACGAACCAGTGTCTGTAGTGAAATAAGGACTTCCGGTACCAGCAGAGAAGATGCACACATATCCAGCTTCCATTGCCTCAATAGCCTTCCACTTGGTATAGAACTCGCCTATAGGTTCCATGCGTATGGCTGTGAGCACCTTTGTCTTCACACCGAGAGCACCGAGAGCAGAACTGAGGGCGAGGGAGTTTATTACTGTGGCACACATACCCATTTGGTCGCCTTTGACGCGGTCAAAGCCTTTCTGCGAGCCGCTGAGTCCACGGAAGATATTTCCGCCACCAATAACGATACCAATCTCTACGCCCATCTCACTGACCTCCTTTATCTGTCGAGCATAGTCAGCAAGACGTTCTGGGTCGATGCCAAAATTCTGTTTGCCCATGAGGCTCTCGCCACTGAGCTTAAGAAGGATTCTTTTATACTTTGCCATATTGTTATATTTTGAATTTTACTTCCTTAAATTCATATTCAGACAGTGTTCCATCATGCCGTTGGAGCACTAAATGACCATTATCAAGCACATCCTGCCATGCTGCTTCAAACTCTCCTTGTGAGTCTTTGTAAGGCCAAAAGCCCTCACGTCTGTACAAGGAGTGTTTATAGAAGTCGGAGATTTGATCATATAGTCCCTCATCTATCTTGGCGAAATAAGTCTCAAGACGCTTTATTATCATGTTGAATACCTCTTCCCTATCTACCTCATGTTCCAAAATATTTGCCAAGGAGACAGGATTGGGAGCGTCAGAGACGAAGTCAAGCTGATTAACGTTGACACCAATACCCAAGATGCAATATCCTATTTCCATACCATGGATAGAGCATTGCGACAGCGTACCGCTAATCTTTTTGTCGTGCCAATAGATGTCATTGGGCCACTTTATGGTTATGCCATCAACAAAGGCAGCGAGCACATCGCGTACAGCAAGAGCGCCAGCCTGGAGCAGAACAAACTGCCGTGAGGCAGGTAGATGGAGAGGCCAGCTCTTGGCACTGAACGTTAGGTTCTTGCCTGTCTGGCTCTCCCATGTATTTACGCCCTGACCCCGTCCAGCCGTCTGATATTCAGCTCTTGCTACGGTCATCCTTTTCCCTTCCTCTCCCTGATAGGAGCACAGGAAGTTGTTTGTCGAGTCAACCTCGTCCAAGGAGATAATCAGCGTGTGGTCTGTCATAAGTGCTATTTGTGACGGTTAGCGCGCTGCTCGCGGTATTTAGCCTTCTGCTTTGCCGAACCGCTTCCATGTGCACCGGTGATATATTTCTTTTTCTTTGCCTTTGTCTTTATCTTTCCGGCATTGGGGTCACCCTTTGGTGCGCTTTTAAAAACGAGTCCCCCACCAGCGATAATATCATCTATATCCGCCATAAAATCGACTTTTATTATTACGTTATTCCTATCAATGGTGGAACAGTCTCACACCAGTGAATGCCATAGCTATGCCATACTTGTCGCATGTCTCGATGACATTGTCGTCACGAACGGAACCACCCGCCTGAGCGATAAACTCCACTCCACTCTTATGGGCACGCTCGATATTGTCGCCGAACGGGAAGAAAGCGTCACTGCCAAGGGCCACACGAGTGTTTTTGGCTATCCATTCTTTCTTCTCTTCCATGGTAAGTACCTCGGGACGCTCTTTGAAGAACATCTGCCATGTGCCATCGCGAAGCACGTCGTCGTGGTCTTCTGATATATACACGTCGATGGTGTTGTCGCGGTCGGCACGTCTGATATTATCTACGAAAGGCATGTTCATCACCTTCGGATGCTGGCGCAGCCACCAGATGTCGGCTTTGTTGCCTGCCAGACGAGTACAGTGAATACGGCTCTGCTGTCCTGCACCAATACCGATGGCTTGTCCGTCCTTGACATAGCATACAGAGTTGCTTTGTGTATATTTCAATGTGATGAGAGCGATGATAAGGTCGCGACGTGCCTCATCTGTAAATGTCTTGTTCTGGGTAGGGATATTCTCAAACAGAGCAGGATCGTCGAGTTTCACCTCATTACGTCCCTGTTCGAAAGTGATGCCAAAGACCTGTTTACGTTCGATAGGCTGTGGCACATAGTCTGGATCGATCTTTATGACGTTATATGTGCCCTTACGTTTCTCCTTGAGTATCTGCAAAGCCTCAGGCGTATAGTCTGGTGCTATCACGCCATCGCTAACCTCGCGCTTTATGAGGAGAGCCGTAGCCTCGTCGCAAGTATCGCTAAGAGCAACGAAGTCGCCATAAGAGCTCATGCGGTCAGCTCCACGGGCACGAGCGTAAGCGCATGCTACAGGCGTCAGCTCTACTTTAAGGTCATCGACGAAATAGATTTTCTTCAAAGTGTCGTCTAATGGCAAGCCAACAGCAGCGCCAGCAGGCGAGACGTGCTTGAATGAAGCGGCTGCGGCCAGTCCTGTGGCTGCCTTTAGTTCTTTCACGAGTTGCCAACTGTTGAAGGCGTCGAGGAAATTGATGTATCCTGGGCGTCCATTAAGTACCTCTATGGGCAGTTCACCTTCTTCCATAAAGATACGAGAAGGTTTCTGATTCGGATTGCATCCGTACTTCAATGCTAATTCTTTCATATTGTCTAAATGTTATTGTCCACTATTTTGGGTACAAAGTTACACATTTTTTTGCAATCCGCAATCATACTGCACCATTTATTTTGCCTTATCCTTTATATAGTCGCGTGGAGAGATGCCAAAAACAGCCTTAAATGCTGTTGAGAAAGAGCTGGTATTGTTAAATCCCACGGCATACATCACGTCGTTGATATTCTGATGTCCGGCATCAAAAAGCCGGGCGGCCTGATTGATACGGATATTTCTGATGAAGCTGAGCGGCGACTGATTGGTGAGTGTCTTCATCTTCCTGTAGAAATGTACACGACTAAGTCCCACCTCACGTGCGATAAACTCGACATTAAGGTCGGGGTTACTCATATTGTTGTTGACCACTTTCATCACCCTCTCCATGAGTTTGTCGTCAGCGGTCTTCAATTCCACATTCTCCACCTTAGCCTCTTGAGTCTCATTACCCTTCAGTTTGTTTCTCAGTTTGCTTTGCGATGCTATCAGATTCAATATCGTACGTTTGAGGATGTCGATATTGAATGGTTTTGCCATATAGACATCGGCACCAGTCTCAAGTCCCTGCAGTTTTTCCTCATCGCTCGACATTGCTGTCAGCAATATGACTGGTATGGTATTAGTACGAATATTACACTTCAGTTTAGCGCACAATGTGTTTCCATCCATGATGGGCATCATTATGTCGCTCACCACCACGTCGGGCAGCTCCTTCAATATACCGACGAGTGCTTCCTGTCCGTTTCCATAAGTGGTGACTTTAAAGCTCGCGGACAACTCGCGGACAAGATAGTTTTGTATCTCTATGTCGTCCTCTACTACCACGACAGTCGGTTTGCATCCATGGGTTGTGGGCAGTTGCTCTTCGACCTCGATAGTCTCCGGGTTTTGGTAGGTTTCCTCCAAGAGGTTTACGATAGCGTCCTCTTTGTCTTCCGTATCCATCTCTTGTTGCATTTCCTCCTCGCTCAGGTGTTGCGAGCCCAGTGGTATGGTGATGGTGAATGTAGCGCCCCCACCCTTCTCGTTGTTGGCGGCTTTTATGTCACCATGGTGAAGGAGGACGAGCGAATTGGCCAGGTCGAGTCCGATGCCAGTGCCCAGATGGCGGTTGTTTCCGCTGATAGGTCCTTGATAGAAGCGTTCGAAGATCTTTCCCAACATTTCTTTTGGTATTCCCTCGCCCGTGTCAATCACCTTCATTGTCATATTCTTATCGTCGTGTGTCAGATTGACGGTAATAGAACCACCTGCAGGCGTGTATTTAAAAGCGTTAGAGAGGAGGTTTACCACAACTTTGTCGAAGTTTGACCGGTCAATCCACAACATCAGTTTGTCAATGTCGTGATTAAAGACGAATTCTATGTCCTTTGTTTTTGCCTGATATTCAAACATATTACAGATGTCCTTGACGAAGCTGATAAACTCCGTCTCCCTCATCCTCATCTTCATCATGCCCTTCTCTATCTTTCTCAAGTCCATCATTTGATTGATGAGATTCAAGATACGTTCGGCATTACGCTTAATGGTAGTATATACCGCCACTCGCTGCGGGTCATGGTCGGTGTTGAGCAACGACACAAGAGGTGTGACTATGAGAGTCATTGGTGTGCGTATCTCATGGCTGATATTCATGAAGAACTTTATCTTAGCCTCGTTGAGTTCCTCTGCATGTTTGTGTTCTTGCATCATAAGACGTTCGCGTTCGTCACGCTTGCGATATTTGAAATAAAAATAGACAAGACCAACAAAGATGATGAAATAGAACAGATAGGCTATCCTTGTCATATACCACGGAGCGTGGATAGAAATGACGAATTCCTTAATTTCCGACTCTTGTCCGTTCTTTAATGCTTTCACCTTGAAGCGGTATGTAGCTGGCGGGATATGGCTAAAGTTGATTTCATTCTGTCCTGGCTTAAGATAATTCCATTCCTCGCCGTTTATTGAATAGGCGTATGAAATGTGCTCAGGCGCGTCGTATGTCAGAGTGGAGAGCTGGATTGAGAACGTGTTATCTGACGAGGCGAGGTCGAAATGATTGCTCATCATCACTGGTTCGTCAGTGATAGTATAGAATCCGGACTCCTCTCCTGCGGAGATATCGTTTCCATTGACAATAAGGTTGGTGATTTGTACGGTGGCATTCCACTTTCGTGCATCCACGGCTGCCGTGTTGAACCAAGTGATGCCCCCCACTCCACCGAAGAGTAGCGATCCGTCAGGCCCCACAGAGGCAGCTCCGTCACTGAACTCATTGCTTTGCAGACCATCGTCAACATAATAACAGCTTCCCACCTGTTCAGACTTTGTGTCTATCTTGCACAGTCCGTGATTAGTGGCCACCCACAACCATTTTCCCTTGTCCCTAATGATGGAGGCGATGCCATTATCAGGCAGTCCCTTGGTCTCGTCGAAGACTACGGTCTTCCTTGTACGCATGTCATAACCGTACAATCCGTTGTCGGTGCCATACCAAATCATATCGTTATCATCCTGCATCACAGTCCTGACGTTGATGCCATATTGCAGCACATTCACTCCAAAGGTATTCACCCATGAGTTGTTCTTTATGTCGTAGCAACATAAACCCATTGTAGTGGCAAGAATAACTTTGTTCTTGTCGTTTGACATTGAAATGCTGGAAATATACCCATTGGTAAGCGCATTTAACTTTCGATTACGCCCACACTCTGGATTGGCTATGAATTGCCTTATCTCTCCCGTCTCCTTGTTATATCTTATAAGTCCGTTTCCCATGGTGGCTAACCAAAGGTTTCCCTTGTAGTCATCCTCAACACCAAATACATGAAGACGGTCAAAGTCACCGACTTTTACGCTATGGAACACATAGTTCTCATCTACATATCCCAAACCGCTCATATACGAGCCTAACCATACCCTTCCCTGCTCGTCTTGACGGATGCTAAGAACGGTAAGTGGCTCTTCAAAATGACATAATTGTTTATGTTCGTTGTCAAGCACATAGAGTCCGTCGCGGTCGGTTCCTATCCAGGAATTACCTTTCTTATCAATAAATGCACTTACCACGCAACAGTCGCCGATAGGATTCCTGTTGCCAAGCTTATATCCTGCATAATTGAATCCCGTAAACGCCTCTGACTGCATAAACACACCCTTTTGGAGCAATCCCACCCACAGATTTCCTGCTCGGTCTTCAACAAAAGCGCATGCTTTACCATGGCGCATATCCACCTGATAGCTATAATATGGATGATACTGCATGGAAAGGGTATATGGGTCGAGGATAGCTATTCCTTCTCCATCAAAGCCAACCATGATTTTTCCGTCTCTGCGCAGATAGAGAGCACCCACATGCCTTCCTTCTGTACCTTTTACCTGGTCGAAATCCAATGAAGGCACCTTTTGCGCATATATACCCTGATCGTATGTTGAGATGAATATCCTGCCATTACTATCCTCGCATATATCTGCAAATATCAAGTTATTGTTATTTTTGTAAAGATGTTGTAAGATCTTATTATTCTTGATGACCAGCACTTCATTTGTCTCCGTGAGCATCCATATACGTTTCTGCGAATCCTCAAACATCTTTTTCACGCCCAAAATACTCTTGGTAGGTTCATAAGACGTTGCGGTATTAATATCCTTGACCTTGAAGACGCCATTGCCAGAAGTGCCGATAAGTATGGTTCCGTCATGCAGTTCGAGAATACTCTTTACGAATGAAATAACCTTCTCACCATTGTTGTCATATAGACTCACATCATGGAAGCTGTCGTTATAATAAGTCTGGATTCCACGGTTATTACCGACGAAAAGTGTCTTTTCCTTACTCTGTAGAACGACATTGATATAATTTGACTTCATCCCATCACAGCCAGGAAGTCCGATTTTGAAGGCCTTAAAATTATATCCGTCGTAACGGTTCAAACCGTTTCGAGTGGAAACCCATATAAAGCCATCGTGGTCTTGGTAAACATGACCGACGAAACAACTTGACAGGCCATTGTCTGTGTTAAACAAACGTCCAGTCTGCGCTCCCGCTGTTAGACACAGAAGAAGCAGGGATAGCAATATTGCATATTTTCTCTCCATTAGGTTCAAAGCTTTAAGACAATGTTAGTTAATTACTCGCAAAGGTACAAAAAAAAATAATTACCAAACAAATAAATACACATAAATTAACATAAAAAAAAGAACAAGAAGAGAAAGGGATGGGAAAAAGAACGGGAGTATCGATAAAAACCGATACTCCCATGAATATAATGTTAATAATTTATCGTTATGATACTATTGAAAAGAACCTTGGCGATTAGATACCCAATACCTGCTTAGCTACAGCATTCTCAGGATCAATCTGAATAAGCTTCTCAGCACATTCCTTAGCCTTTGCCATATCGTCAGCTATGCGGGCATAGTAAGAGATGAGGTAGAGATAGCTTTCCTTGAGGCGGCTCTTGTCAGCATTGTTAAGCTCTGTGCGTGTGCTATAGAGCTCGATGAGCTTCTCATAGTGTGGCTTTGCGAGTGCATCTTTCTGCTCGTTGTCCATGGCGTTGTTGACACGGGCGCGCCAGAAAGTAGCATATTCGATTGCGTCTGGATACTTCTCAGCCAACTTTCCATAGAGCTCGTCAGCCTTCTTGAGCGAAGCGATCATATCTGCACCTGTCTCCTTGCTGGCCTTGTAGTAGTAGAGCTGTGGCAGACCAGCGTGGTCGGTAGCTGTAGGTGTAGAATAGGCTGCAAGATAATCGTTGTAGTACTTGATAGCCTCGTCATACTTCTCCTGTGAGCTGAGTGCGTCAGAGAGAGTCTTTATCACACCGGCCTTCTTATCCTTTGAGTCAAACTCCTGGTCGAGAGCCTTCTTAAACATATCAATAGCCTCTTCATACTTCTTTGCGCCATTGAGTGCGTTTCCGTAGTATGTATAGTCGAAATAAGAGAATTTTGCGCTATCTGACTTGTTGAAGAGAGCATCAGCATAGAGAAGAGCCTGGTCATAATTCTTCAAGTCGGTGCTGTTGAAGAAAGCGAGACGGTTGAAAGCGGCGTCACGAGGCTTCTTCTTAAGACCTTCCTGAGCTACAGAGAGGCTCTCAGCATTCTTCTGCTTGAAATAAAGAGCCATAGCATAGTCGGTGATGTCGCGTTCTTCCATCTTTGCAATGTCGGCCTTCTTGTATGCTGCGATAGCCTTGTCGAAATCGTTAGACATATAGTAGATACGTCCTGCGAGAGCGTCAACAGCTACATCAGGGCGCTTTGCGCGGAGTTCCTCGAGCTTCATGACGGCAGCTGTCGGGCTAACCTTACGGTAAACGTTTGCATACTTGTAGTATGCTTCAGGGTTCTGTGGATCGAAATAGATAGCCTGCTGGTAGTGCTGTGCGGCAGCACCTCCGTCGTCAGACAAAGCCGAGATATCGCCGAGGAGCAACCATGCAGAAGCACACTTGTTCTTGGCAGCCTTATTGGCCTGTTCTGCATAAATGCGTGCGTTAGCCGTATCTTTCACTTCATAGAAAGCACGTCCGATACCCACGAGAACGTCAGCATTCTTCTTATTCTTCTTAGCTACTACCTTTACCTGAGCCTGTACGTCACCAGACTTGCTCTTGATAACCTTTGTTATGGATTCAACGATGGTCTTTGTGTCCTCCTGAGCCATAACTGGAACGCTGAGTCCTAACATCAGCGCTCCTGCGAATAAATATTTCATCTGTTTCATAATCAATTTAATTTTATAATTAATATTTTCTCGTATGACGATTCAATGACTTAAAAGTTTAACGCACGGAACCTATTGGCTTACATTAACCTCCCTGACATTCAGTTGTCCATATGCTGGAAGGAGTCCTGCACGGAGGAAAATACGCTGGCCGTTAGGCGACTGTAGGAATGCAGCGAAACCCGATGGCAGTCCCATTCGGGGGTCGTTTAGTAATGCGTATATCGTGCGCACCAAAGGATAGTTTCCGTTGTATATGTAATATTGGTATGGTTTCCAACTGTTCTGCACTGTAGCAGAATCGAGGCGGCTAACCGATACCACGCGAATATTCTTGTTGAAGGTGACGTTAGTGGTGTCGCGCTTGTCGTTAAGCCAATTTGAGCCGATGACACCGAGAGCGCCCTTGTGTGATGATACATAATTTATCACGTCCTCGCTTCTTTTCACAGCAGTAACAAGAGGCGAAGAGATAAGTTTTCCTTTCAGTATGGAATCTACACAGAAGCGCACTGTACTTGACTGTGCATTGTCAAATACCACGTCAAAATCTCCTAATTTTGATTTAGGATAAACCTCATTCCATTTCTTCACCTCTCCGGAGAGAATACGTTTAATATCTTTTACAGAGATGCAGGAGTCAGGATTCTCATTGTTGACAATGAGAGCAAGTCCGTCGTAAGCCAGAGGGATGGCCCTGGGAAGAAATCTACGGTCTTTAAGGTTTTTCGTTTCTTGTGGTGTGAAGTTACGTGTTGTTATGGCGAGCCACACCTTCTCGTCCATCAACATCTTGACACCCTCTACTTCGTTAGTATAAACAGGCTTGAGATGCGCCTCCTTATACATGAGTTCGAATATTTCCTTTTGTTCGTCTATTATAGGACAGAAACTACTGTCGCAAACGAACGAAACGGTTCCTTTAGAATAGGTGTCTGTTCTACCATTTTTAGGTTTGTTGTTGCCACACGACAACAACAAACCTGAAATGAGAGTCAGTCCAACCAATATGTTGAATCTGTTAAGCGTCATATACTTTAATTAAAGTTATTACTGCAATCTGAAGGTTACTGGAAGTGTGAACTTCACACGCACTGGACCACCATTCTGCATACCAGGGTTCCAGTGAGGCATGCTCTTCGTCACACGTACGGCCTCCTTGTCGAGAGAAGGATCGACAGACTTGGCAACCCTAACGTCAGTGATTGAACCGTCGCGCTCAACGACGAATGTCACGATGACACGACCTTGGATACCATTCTCCTCAGCAACAACCGGGTAGCGGATGTTCTTTGAGAGGAACTCGAAGAGAGCTGCCTGTCCACCAGGGAACGATGGCATCTGCTCAACGACTTCGAAGATCTTGGTCTCCTCTTCCTTCGGTGGTTCGGGCTGTGCGATTACTTCCTTAGCCTTAAGCACTTCACCTCCGGCTTCGTCATTACCTTTCACGTCGAACGAACCGATAGCAGTATTGGTCTTGTTAAGGTCTTCCTGAGACTTAAGCTCCTCTTCTGGCTTTACCTCGTCGTCCTTTTTGATGACTGGAGGAGTAAACTTCACAGAGCTCTTAACCTTTTCAACGACCTTCTGTTCTTCAACTTTCACCGGTGCCTTCTTTTCGACCTTTGCCTCTTTCTTTTCGGCAAGTTTCATAAGCTCGACATCGGTATCCATAGCAACCTTTTTGGGGAAAGCGTTTTCGATAGCTACCTTTGCCCAAACACCCACCATGATCGCGATAATCGTGGCGAAGACGATGAGCATAGACTTAAGGTTACGTTTACCAGTGTCCTTACGGAGGACATAGGCGCCGTATTCCTTATTTCTGCCTTCGAATACAAGATCGACCCAATTATTATCAATAAGATCTACTTTTGACATTGTTCTTTCTTTTTTAAAATGTTAATTACTTAACTCCCTTCAAAGCCAGAAGCTTTTGGTCGTTTTCGTTAATTTTGTCGATCACATACTTACCGATGCAGCAGATCTGCATTTCGTCAAGTGCGTCAACCATGTTCTTATAAGAAGCAGTGTCAAGAGGCTTGATAATGATAGTCAAGGTAGGAACTTTCTCGTTGTCAAGATTACCGTTCTTAATCTCAGCCAATGCCTTCTGATATTGCTCGTCGGTCATCTTCGAGTTAGAGAGCTTCTTCTTGTCGAGTTCGTTCTTAGCTACCATAATCTTCGCTACTGGAGAGATACCTTCCTCGGTAACGTGCTCTCTGAGCACCTTGCGAATGCCGTTGTTGCCCCATGTGGTTTCCTTAAGGCAAGTAGCGTCTTCGTAGTTAGGAAGTCCATCAATATGATAAATCTTGTCATTGCCTGCAAGAATGATGGTGATGGTGTGAGAAGCCTTTGTAGCAGACTTGTCTTCATCCTGCACATTCTTGTCGTTGCTTGGCATCGTCAGCTGCATGGCCTGAGGCTTGCTCAAGGTTGTACACAGCATGAAGAACGTGATAAGAAGCATCATCATGTCCACCATAGGCGTGAAGTCCACGCGGGTGTTCATTTTTTTCTGCTTGCTCGCTTTTTTCTTTGCCATGATTATTCCTCCGATGACGTTTTAAGATTTGTAATCAGTTGGTAACGGTTCTGGTTCATATCCTGAAGTTCAGACATCACCGACTTAACTACCTTGTAAGGAGTCTTTGCGTCGCACTTGATTGCGAGTCTGATGTCAGGATTGTTGTCTACAGCAGCCTGTACCCACTCTTGAAATTCACTCATTCCTCCATCGATACTATCGGTGGGGACACCCATTTTCTGGATTACCTTTGCCATCTCTTCTGGTTCAAGGTTCAAGTATTCCGGCATTTTGTTTACTGGAACACCTACCATTGATTCCTCCTTGAACTTCTTGATCTGTGCCGCATTCAGCGAAACGCCGAACTTGTCGGTAACAGACTGCATGATGGCCAACATGTCGTTCTTATTGTCAGTTCCGACGAAGATCTGTCCTTCCGGGCTTACAAGAATGTTAAGCACATTCTTTTCCGGAACCTTGACCTCCGACACCGAACTTGGCGTGGTGACCTGAATAGGCTCTGGCTGCAAGAATGTTGAAGTCAACATGAAGAAGCACAGAAGCAGCGTCATCACGTCTGACATAGGAGTCATGTCAATCCAGACGTCTTTTTTCTGTATTTTTATTTTACCCATTATTATTCGCTAATTAAAAGGTAAAACAATTAAGCCTCAGTAGCGTGGTTAACGTCGTATGTTGCAGCAATAGTGTAACCAACCTCGTCGAGAGCGTATGTGAGCTTGTCGATCTTGTTTGTGAAGAAGTTGTAGATAACCACAGCGAACCATGATGTCAAAATACCAGAAGCTGTGTTAACGAGGGCCTCAGAGATACCGGCAGACAGAGCCATAGAGTCAGCGCCACCACCAGCAGACAGAGCCTGGAATGAACGGATCATACCGAGCACAGTACCGAACAGAGCGGTAAGAGTACCGAGAGTAACGATGGTAGCTACAATAGGGAGGTTCATCTGGAGAGTTGGCATCTCAAGCTGAGTAGCTTCCTCGTGAGCCTGCTGGATCTTAGCGATCTTCTGAGCCTTCTTCAGTGTGGTGTTGTTCTCAGCGTCCTTGTAAGCGTTGATAGAAGCGAGCACTACGTTAGCTACAGAGCCCTGCATCTTGTTGCAAAGAGCGACAGCCTCGTCGAAGTTACGAGCTTTGATGAGTTCCTTAACCTGTGTTGTGAACTTGCCGAGGCTCATCTTACCGAATGCGCTTCTAAGAGCGAAGAAACGCTCTACACCGAGGCAGATAACAGAGAGGAGGAGAGTCAAGATAAGACCTACAACGAAACCTCCCTTATACACAGTACCCATGAGGTTTACAGGGTGGCCTGTTGGGTCGTTTCCTGCGAAGTTCTCAGGTGCACCGAGTACTTGGAAATAGAATGTGTAAGCTACGATACCGCAAATAACGAGGATCCAGATAGCGTTCTTAACTCCTTTAAAGCCCGATGATTTCTTTGCTGGGGCTGCAGCATTTTTGTTTGTTCCCATAATTGATAATTTTAAATTTTTTGTTATTTATGAATAATATTAATATTAGTGTTTTTGGCGTCACTTTTTGCTGTTTGCCTAGATTGAATTTTCATTCAAGGGACAAAGTTAACAAAATAGACAGAAAAACCGAAACGATTAACAGGTTTTAACATCAACTTTTTTTAAAATTAATATTGTCTGGTGTCTTCTTACCTATATTTTACTTCAATTCTGCCAACGCGTCCTTTATTCTTCTCATTGCCTCGCGTATGTTTTCGTCGCTTGTGGCGTAGCTCATGCGGAAGCACTCTGGGTCGCCGAAAGCGTCGCCTCCGACGGTAGCCACGTGTCCTTTCTCGAGAAGGTAAAGTGCGAGGTCAGACGAGTTGTTTATCACCGTATCTCCATTGCTCTTGCCGTAGAAGCTGCTGCACTTGGGGAAGAGGTAGAATGCGCCTTCTGGCACGTTGACTTCCAGGCCGGGAATGTCTTTGGCGAGTTGGACGATGAGGTTGCGGCGGCGTTCGAAGGCCTGTCGCATCTGCTCTACGCACTCTTGCGACTGTGTGTATGCGAATTCGGCTGCCTTCTGGCTTACTGAGCATGGGCCGCTAGTGTATTGTCCCTGCAGTTTGTTGCATCCCTTCACGATCCACTCTGGTGCGGCGATATATCCTATGCGCCATCCGGTCATGGCGTATGCTTTCGACACTCCGTTGACGATGATCGAGCGTTCTTTCATTCCCTCGAACTGTGCTATACTCTCGTGTTTTCCGATGTAGTTGATATGTTCGTATATCTCGTCGGCAAGTACGAAGAGGTCGTCGTGTCTCTTTATCACGTCGGCAAGTCCCTTGAGTTCTTCCTTTGAATAGACGCTGCCTGTAGGGTTGCTTGGCGAGCAGAGAATGATGAGACGTGTCTTTGGTGTGATGGCTGCCTCGAGCTGTCCGGGTGTCATCTTGAAGTTTTGTTCGAAGCCAGCCTCAACGATCACCGGTGTTCCGCCTGCGAGTTTCGCCATCTGCGGGTATGACACCCAGTAGGGTGCGGGTATTATGACCTCGTCGCCAGGGTTGACAAGTGCCATGATGGTGTTGCAGACACTCTGTTTTGCGCCGTTTGACACGAGCACCTCGTTGACACTGTAGTCGAGGTTGTTCTCGTTTTTCAGTTTAGCGACAATAGCTTTCCTGAGGTCGGGGTATCCTGGTACGGGAGAATATCTTGAATAATTCTCGTCGATAGCCTTCTTTGCCGCCTCCTTGATATGGTCTGGCGTATTGAAGTCTGGTTCGCCCACGCTCATGTTGATAACGTCAATGCCTTGAGCTTTCATTTCGCTGCTTTTCTGCGACATGGCAAGTGTTGCTGAAGGTGCCAGTCGTTGCAGTCGGTCGGATAATTGTGCCATAGTATTTTTGCTTGATATCGTTATTTATGTGCAAAAGTAATCATTTTATTTGTGAAAACGAAGATTTTGCACGTTTTTTTTTGCATTTCTGCGTTATTTTTTTGTTTCTGTGCGTTTTTTATCTATAAGTGGAGAGTATGACCCATTCTGTCTTTCTTTGTTTTGAGATATTTGTAGTCATACTCGTTTGGTTTGACTTCGATGGGAACGTTCTCTACTATTTCGAGTCCGTAGGCCTCCAGTCCCACTCTTTTTGTGGGATTGTTTGTGAGCAGGCGCATTTTGTGTATGCCGAGATGTCTTAGCATCTGTGCTCCGCATCCGTAGTCTCGCTCGTCGGGTTTGAAGCCGAGATGTATGTTTGCCTCCACGGTGTCGAGACCCTCTTCTTGCAGTTTGTATGCGGCTATCTTGTTCATCAGGCCGATGCCTCTTCCTTCTTGTTGCATGTAGATGATCACTCCCTTGCCTTCCTTGTCGATCATCTCCATGGCCTTATGGAGCTGTTCGCCGCAGTCGCAGCGCATGCTTCCGAGTATGTCTCCTGTGGCGCACGAGGAGTGTACTCTCACCAGCACTGGCTCGTCTTCTTTCCACTCGCCCTTTATCAGAGCCATGTGTTCCTGTCCTGTCGAGGTCTGGCGGAAAGGCACGAGTCTGAAGTGTCCGTAGCGTGTGGGCATGTCGGCCTCGTTGCCCACTTCTATGAGCGACTCTTTCTTGAGTCTGTAGGATATGAGGTCTTTGATGGTGATGATGTGCAGTTTGTGGACTTCGGCGAAGGCCATGAGGTCTGTCATGCGTGCCATGGTGCCGTCGTCGTTCATTATCTCCATGAGTGCCGCTGCAGGATAGAGTCCTGTTAGTTTGCATAGATCGACGGCCGCCTCTGTATGTCCCGACCTGCGCAGCACTCCCATGTCTTGTGCGTAGAGCGGGTTGATGTGTCCTGGGCGTCCGAAGGTCTCCGGTCTGGATGCTGGGTCGGCGAGGGCTTTGATGGTGGCGGCTCTGTCGTGAGCCGACACTCCTGTTGTGCATCCTTCAAGTTTGTCGATGGTCACGGTGAACGGAGTGCCGAGCATCGACGTGTTGTCTGCCACCTGGTGTGGCAGGTCGAGCTCTTCACTTCTCTTTATGGTGATGGGTGCGCAGAGCACGCCTCTTGCGTATTTCAGCATGAAGTTGACCTTCTCGGGCGTTATCTTCTCTGCCGCGATAATGAGGTCACCTTCGTTTTCACGGTCTTCGTCATCGACTACTATCACGAATTTGCCTTCACGGAAGTCGTCGAGAGCTTCCTCGATGGTGCTTATCTTGAATTCAGACATATCTTTATATATATAATAAGGTGTAAATGTTATTATTCTCTGTTTTTCGCCGTCATCTCTTCTATGCGGTTGCATATCTCGGTGTTTGCGTTCTTTATTACCCTAAGGTCGCGCAGCAGGCGCAGGCGGAACCGCCACATCCTCAGGTAGAAAAAGAGTCCGAGGGGCAGTATTAATCCCGTCAGTGCGTTGAGCCATCGACGGCGGAAAGGCCTTGTGTGGGCCAGTACGGGATAGCGGTTGAGGTTTGCTATCACCACCTTGTCCTTGGTGTTGGAGAGGTCCTCGATCACAGCCTCGAGTTCGTCGTTGATGTCGCGTATGGCCCTGTCGTCGCCTTCACGGAAGAACACCTTTATGGGGTTAGGAGCCCTTAGTAGTCCGTGAGTTTGAGAATATTCGGTGATGTCGTTGCTTATCTTTTCGAGTATCGTTGCGTCGTTAGCGTAGTCGGGGTCGTTTATTATCACCTCTTTCTTAAACACGTGTCGCTTTGTGCGTATGCCGAGTATGCGTCTGAAGAAGAGTTTATATGCGTCGATGTTAAACACCACGGAGTCGCGGTTTGCCTTGTAGGTGAAGAAGACGGCCAGCGGCACGAGAATCATCATCGATATCCATCGTCCGAAGAGCACCGTCCAGTTGTCGTCGCGTGCCATTCTCATGCCCGAGAAGTCGAAGATGTAATAGACGATGAAGACGAGTACGGATATGATCACCGGCACGCCGAGTCCTCCTTTTCGGATGATGGCTCCTAACGGTGCTCCGATAAAGAAGAAGACGACACACAGCAGCGACAGCGTCACCTTTCCCCATGCCTCAATCTCGTGCATGCGTTCCTGTCGGTTGAGGGCGTATGAATAGTCGCCCTTGATGCTTATCTCGGATGCGTTCATCTCTATATGCGAGAGGGCATCGCGCATCACCACCTGTCGGTCTTCTGCCTTTAGTTTTGCGAATACGCTGTCATAGTCTATCTTTGCCGCGTCCTTGACAGCCTTTGTCGAGTCTTTCTTGTCATTGCATTGCATGTTAAACATGGTGTAGCGTGCGTCGCGGTAATAGGCTCTGCCCACCGAGTCGTTAAACTCGCGTATCGAGTCGAGGTCGTGTCGTATCTTAGTCATGCTTTTTGAGCGGGCGTCGTTAGAGATGCCTGCCACGTCGGCCAGGTTGAATCCGCCGTCGAAGTCGAGCACAATGCGTTTTTTGGAGAATGTCTCACGGCGGTATGGCACGCTCGCGCTTCCTGCCAGGTCTTGCGAGCGCATGTTTTCAAACCACTCGCCGCTATAGAGCGTCAGCAGGAGGTGTTTCTTCTCTGCCGTTGACTGCAGCATGCCCGAGTCTGCAAGTATGATGGCCGCGTCTTCGTAACCTCCGTTCATGCGGTATATCATGATGCCATAGAGCTTGCCTGTCTTCAGGTCTTTCTTTTGGACATAGAGATTGCTGTTTGGGATACCGTCATAGAACACGCCTTCGGGGATTTCCAGTTCTGGACTCTTCTGCTTCATCGACAGCAACAGCTGTGCAAACGACTTGTTGGCATCGGGGCCTATGACATTTTGGAAATAAAACGAGCCGCAGCAGATAAGGCCCACGACCACTATCAGCGAGCGGAAAGCCTGCATCAGCGAGATGCCGGCAGCCTTGATGGCTGTAAGCTCCGAGCTCTCGCCCAAATTGCCGAAGGTGATGAGCGACGACAACAATATGGCCAACGGGAAAGCCTGCGGCATCAGCATCAATCCCATATACCAGAAGAACTGTGCCAACACCTCCATCGACAATCCCTTACCTATGAGCTCGTCAACGTAACGCCAGAGGAACTGCATCATCAGCACAAACTGGCAGATGAAGAATGTTCCCACGAAAAGCAGTCCAAACTGCTTGGCTATGAATATATCAAGTTTCTTTATCCGAATCATTCGCATGCGCAATCCTTATCTATATATAGGATTTCAGGCTGCAAAGTTAGCACAAAAAATCGGTATTGCGAAATAAAACGGGCAGAAAAACCATTTTTTTACGTAATTTATAGTCCGCTGATGTTGTGCAGGCGGCTGAGGTTGTCAGTCCAGACCTCGCGCATATAGTCAACGTCTTCTTCATCCACGTGGTCGGTGATGATGAGTGTAAGATGTCCGCTGAAGTCGCTTTTCTCGACTCTCAATTCCCAGAAATCCTCGTCAGACTCGTTCACGTCCCATTTCAGCCTTATATAGCTGTTTTCTTCCTTTGAGATAATTGTCGATGTGCGTACGTCCTGCTGTGTCCATACCTCCCCCCATTTGAACGTCAGTTCTCCGTCTTCGTCTTCTTCCACATAGTCAGCCATCCACTTTCCCAGACCGTGAGCATTGCCTATAAGCCCCCATACTATGCTGACAGATTTAGAGTTCAACGGATACTCCATCACTAATTTCTTTTTGCTCATAATAGACATCTTAGTTGTGTAAAATAGGTAATTTGTCATTTTGACGCTACAAAAATACAAAAAAATACCGATACAGAATAATTTTTTAGCAAAAAAGTTTGCAGATTCAAAAAAAAGTAGTACCTTTGCACCCGCAAACAAGCAAATGGCGGGATAGCTCAGCTGGTTAGAGCGTCGGATTCATAATCCGGAGGTCGTGG